>LULK01000062.1_pt1 | contig 66566 bp, 68 predicted proteins | sample 728181 | NCBI WGS metagenome assembly LULK01 (sample SAMN03860291, study PRJNA289734) | marine metagenome | biome: seawater column; feature: ocean; material: water; isolation source: Red Sea water column Station 169 - depth 10m | place: Saudi Arabia: Red Sea | collected 2011-10-15 | depth 10 m | reverse complement strand
GTACGAATTTTCTTTCGGACATAACAAATCTTCTGACATAGAAAAATCCTTCTTAAAAGATTTTACTAAAACAAAAGTTGACTATATTTTTTTTAAAAATGTTTTCTCACATGCAACAAAAAACTTCGAAAAAATTAAATTAATAATTAATGAAAAATCTGAACTAGATTTGTTTGGAATAAAAAAAATTGACCTCATGGAAGAGAACTTAATGGTATTGGCTATTTCAGAACAAGAGACAGAATCTACGCCCAAGAGCATAATAATTGATGAATCTGTAAGATTGGCTAAGAAATTTGGGACAGAAAATTCTTATAAATTTGTCAACGCAACTTTAGAAAAAATATTAAACTGACACGATGCTAAATTTTGCTTTTATAGGTTGTGGTCATATTGCTAAATCTCTTATTCAAGGCTTCCAAAAAAACACAGAAATAAACATTTTTGGGTATGACATACTGGAACAAAATAAAGAATGGTTGGAGAAAAACAATCATAGCTCATGTTCTCTTGAAGAATGCATTGCAAAAAGTGACATTATTTTTCTGTGTGTGAAACCACAAGATCTCAAAACTCTTTGTGATGAGATAATGGAATTTAATATAAGTTCTAAAACTTTTGTTAGTGTTGCAGCAGGGGTAAAAATCAGTGAATTAGAAAATTTACTACCAAGCTCTAAAATTTTTCGAGCTATGCCAAATGTAGGTGCTAAGGATAATTTAGGAGTAACAGCCATCTACTCTAATCATGATAATAAAGAGATGGTTGAAACATTTAAATTCATTGGTGAGTCTTACGAAGTTGAGAATGAAGACCAGATTGACCTTCACACTGTTTTGATAGGAAGTGGACCAGCTTTTTTTTATGATCTAATGCAAGAATTTGAAAATAGACTTGATGAATTATTGAATGATAAAGAGTCTAAGAGGCTTGTTTCGATTGTTTTTTTATCAAGTATTATTAACGCCATTAAAAATGGAGAAAATCTTGAAGAACTTGTAGAGAGTGTAGCTTCAAAAGGTGGTACTACTGAGGCTGCTCTTCAAAAACTTGATGAAAAAGGTTTTAAAAAAATATTTTCGGAAGCAGTTGATGCGGGTATAAAACGAGCAAAAGAATTATCTATGAATTAGATCATTTCTTTGAGGACCATTTGAAATAAGACTTATTTTCACTTTAGTATAATCCTCAATGAATTCAAGAAACTCTCTCGTCTCCTTAGGTAGCTCTGAATAATTTTGGCACTGACCTAGAGATTGTTCCCAGCCCTTAAATGTCTTGTATTTTGGTTTGACTTTATGCAATTGCCTTGATTTATATTGAACAATTTCATTATCAATTTCATATTCATCACATACTTTTATTTCAGAAAATGAATCGAGGACATCAAGTTTTGTGACACATAAACTGGTAAGGTTATTTAGTTTTGCTGAGTACTTCAAAGCTACAAGATCTAGCCACCCACACCTCCTTGGTCTGCCTGTTGTGGCACCAAATTCATTTCCTATTTCTGCAATCTTCTCACCATACTCATCATGCAACTCAGTTGGAAAAGGACCCTCGCCTACTCTTGTTGTATAGGCTTTAACAACTCCTAATACATCAGCATAGATGCTTTTAGGAAATCCAGACCCCACGCCCACTGATGTAGCAAGTGTATTGGATGAAGTAACATATGGATAAGTACCATAATCTACATCAAGTAAAGTTCCTTGTGCGCCCTCATAAAGAATATGGTTTCCTTTTTCGTAAATTTCTTCGAGTGAATCTGTGACGTCTCCAAAAAATTTTGAGGTTTTGCTATAAGTCTCTTTGAGATTATCAAATACTTCTTGATAGTGAAATTTTTCAGCTTTGTGGATATTTTCTATTTGAAAATTATAGTAATCCAAAAGGTTTTTCAATTTGTCTTCCAGAAGAGAATCATCTTCAAGATCAAAAGCTTTAATACTTCTTCTAGCTGTCTTATCCTCGTATGCTGGTCCGATACCTCTTCTAGTAGTTCCAATTTTATTTTTTTTATCTTCTCTTAATTGATCAATCTTTGCATGGATGGGAAGCAAGAGGCTACAGTAACGACTTATGCGTAGTTTACCATCAAGATTTATTCCTTTAGATTCAATTGTCTCGATCTCTTCGAGCAATGAATCCAATGACAAAATTACTCCTTGGCCAATAAAGCAGAAAACGTGATCATAGAAAATCCCAGAGGGAATTAAATGCAATACAAATTTTTTCTCGTCATTGTAGATGGTGTGCCCAGCATTATGCCCACCTTGAAATCTACATACTGCCGAAAATTTTTCTGAAAAGTAGTCAACAATTTTTCCTTTACCTTCATCTCCCCACTGTGTTCCAACAAGGATTAGGGAGTTTTTCATGGGCTATTGTTGATCCGATTTATTCAAATATTTAAAGTAATCGCTATCAGGATCTATCAAGAGAATATCGCCTTGATCATTAAAAGTGCTTTTATACGCTTTTAAACTTCTGGTAAAGTCATAAAATTCAGGATCTTGATTAAATGCTTGAGCATAAGTACCTGCTGCAATTGCATCGCCCTGCCCTCTAATTTTTTCTGCTTCTCTTGTAGCCTCAGCAAGAATAATGGTACGCTCTTTATCAGCATTAGCTCTTATCTCTTCAGCTAACTCTCTACCTTCAGCTCTTAATTCTTCTGCAATCCTATTTCTCTCAGTTTTCATTCTCTCGAATACTGAAGATCTAATTTCTCTCTCAAAGTCTATCCTTTTCACTCTGAAATCAACTATTTCAACTCCTAATTCTCCAGAATCTTCGCCTAATGAATTTCTAAGTGCTAGCATTAAGCCGTCCCTATCTCCAGAAACAACATCTTGAAGGGTTCTTTTACCAAATTCATTTCTTAATTTATCTCTGACACGTCTTTGCAATGTATCCTCAGCAACTCTGTCCTGACCACCGTTAGTAGATGTGTAGAATGTTTCAGCATCAACAATTTTATATTTCACAAATGAATCAACAAAAAGCGGCTTTGATTCTTCAGAAAGTACTCTGTCTGGTTGAGTGTCTAGAGTCCTTAACCTTGCCTCAAACTTCATGACGTCATCAATGAATGGAATTTTGAAACTTAAGCCAGGCTCGATTGTTCTCTCGAATGCTCCAAGTTTAAGTAAAATAGCTTTTTCTGTATCTCTAACTATCACAATGGTCTGTGAAGCGAGAAATATTAATACTAATGTTAATAGTAGTGCTAGTGAACCTTTATTCATCTTCATCCTCTTGTTTTTTAATTAATTGATCTAATGGAAGGTATAGTAAATTATTACCACCTTCTACATCTATCATGACTTTAGTGCTTGATGAGAGCACCTCTTCAAGCGCATCAATGTATAATCTCTCTCTAGTTACCTCTGGTGCCTTTTGATACTCTACTAAGAGAGCAAGAAATCTTTCAGATTCACCTTCTGCAATTGCTATCACTTTCTGTTTATAAGCCTCTGCATCTTGAAGAGCTCTCTGTGCATCACCTCTTGCAACTGGAACAATTGAAAGGGCATATTTCTGCGCCTCGTTTCTAAGTCTCTCTTTATCTTCTCTTGCCGCAACAACATCTCTAAAGGAATCAATTACCTCCGCTGGTGGCTGTCTTTGTTCAATATTAACTTGTTGTACGGAAATTCCTGCATCATAAATTTGTAAATACTCATCCAGACGCAACTGTATTCCTGAACTAATAGCAGCTGCTCCTGAAGTTAATAGGTCGTCCATATTATTTTCACCAACAACATGACGTAGCGCACTCTCTGTTGCCTGTCTTATTGTAATCTCTGGATCCTCGACGTTTAATGCATACTTTTTAAGATCACTTATTGTGTATTGGACGTTCAACTCAACGTCTACAATATTCTCATCTTTTGTAAGCATATTTGTTGGAAGAACAAACGTTCTTATTCTTGAAATATTTTCTGAGGCAAAAACTTCTTCAAAGAAAGGAAAATGGAACTGTAATCCAGGGCCTAAAACTCTATTATATTTGCCGAGTGTGAAAACTACTTCTCGATTTGCCTCATTTACTATTCTGACACCTAAAAATATATACAAAGCTAATAAACCAAGGATTAAATATGAGAAGAATTTAAAATTAAATTTAAATGGCGCACCTTTACCTCCGCTGCCGCCAGAAAACATTTTTCTAAACTGATTTATAGCCTCATCGAGGTCGGGTGGGTTATTGTTTCTTTTACCCCATGGATCGTTTTCATTTGGATTCCAATTCATTTATTAAAGCTCCTTAAATAAGTGTTTATTGTATCAGAAAAAGTATCTGAATCATCGGCATACTCTGCATTCATTGAATTATTGAAATTAAATTTTTTCATCCAAGTAAGCTGAGTTTTTATAAGGTTTTTAGTAGCATCAAAGGCTTGTTCATAAGCTGATTCTAATGAAACCTTACCATCAAGATGAGCTAAGAACTGCTTATAGTTGATAGCATTCATACTTTGATGACCTGCATTTAATTTATATTCCTTTTTCAGATTTTCAAGTTCATTTAATATTCCCTGATTTACCATAATTTCTAATCTTTTTTTAGCTAATGATTCCAAGGTTGATTTTTTGTTAAATATTCCTAAAACCAGACACTTGTTGTAGTCAAAAAATTTTTCCATTTCTTGTTTTTTTAATATAGATAGTTTAGTTCCAGTGATTCTAATAATTTCAACTGCTCTCTCTACTCTTCTTAAATTTTTTAAATCTAAAGATTTAAAGGTTTCCTCATCTTTGAGTCTCAATTCATCAATAAGGAAATCGATTCCATTCTCTTTTTTATCTTTTTGAATTTGTTTTCTAATATTTTCATCACTAGGAAAGTCGTGTATTCCATTAAGCAATACCTTTTGAAAAAGCATCGATCCTCCAACAAATAAAGGAATATTTTCATTTTTTAAGATTTCTTTTGTAGCTCTATGCGTTTCTTGTAAAAATAATCCTAAGTCGAAATTTCTATCAGGTGAAACAATATCGATTAGATGGTGTGGAATTCCTTTTCTCTCAAACTTTGTTGGTTTAGATGTTCCAATATCCATTCCCTTATATACCATTGCACTATCAACACTGACTATCTCAATTGGAAGATTTTCTGCTAAAGCAATGGAAGTAGCTGTTTTGCCGCTCGCGGTAGGTCCAACAAGAAAGATCGCTGGAAAGTTATATTTATAATTCATCTAAAGCCATTAAAACTGATTCATAAGAGCCAGAAATTTTTTCTAGTGCAATCTTTTGTTCATTTAATTTTTTTTGTCTTAATTCTGAATTTGTATATTTTTTTAGTAAAACTGAAAGCTCATTCTCTGTTTTGAAGGTTTCAAAAATTCCTGTATCGCAAAGCTTCACTTTCAAATCTTTGTAATTTTCAAGATTTTCTCCTGTTATCGAGGGGATATTTGCATAAACAGGCTCCATAAAATTATGTCCTTTTTTGAATATTATGCTTCCACCGACTATTGCAATATCAGCTTGAGAGTAAAGATCAAATAGACTTCCTACCTTCTCAAAAATATAAACGTTTTTTTGATTTTTAAACAATTGTTTTACATATGCAATCCGTTCAGGATGTCTAGGAGCTAAAATGAGTACTGAATTTTTTAGATTTTTCCAAGCATTAAAAACAAATTCTTCTTCTCCCTCATGGGAGCTACCCAAAACAACTTTAAATAAATTTTTATCATCAAAGATTTCATTAAATTTAAAATCTAAATTTTTATTAATTTCATAATTTTCTGGATTGATCTTGATATTACCTAACAACTTTATTTTTTTTGCATCTAATAGCTTAAGTCTATCTACTGTTAACTGTGATTGGGCTAGATAAAGGTCGACTCTTCTAATCATTTTTTTAGCAAGTCCTTTTATAAGATTTAGCCTAGAGAAGGTTGAATCAGAAATAGAAGTATTTAATGACATGATTTTCAGTTTTTTTGGTGACGAGTTGAGAAGGTTTGGCCAGAATTCACTTTCAAATAAAACCAGCTTCTTAACATTAAATTTCTTTATAATTTTTTTGTAAATAAATCCTATATCATACGGAAAGGTTAAGATGTTAACTTCTTTTCCTCTAAATACTTTGTTAACTTCTTCCCTTCCTGTGTTTGTAGTTGTGCTAATTAGAACACTCTCTCCTTGATTGATTAGCTTCTTGGCCAGAGGACTCAGTATTTTTATTTCCCCAAGACTTACTCCATGTAACCAAATGGTAGGACTCTTTGATCCTGATATGTTAAATCCCAATTTTTTTGAAATAGTTGTTAATTTATTTTTTTTTATAACGATTAAATCTCTAAGAATAAGAACAGGCAGTAATAAAATATAAAAGAAGTTATATACAATAAGCATTACATGAATAATATCATTGTTTATTTGATAATTTTTTTAACAAGACTTATCAGTATAATTCCAAGAAATTTTTTTATTAATAATTTTTTTATTAAGAAAATTTTTGATATAGGTCTTAAAAAAAGAAGAAAAATTATTTCTGCAAATATTAACCACTGTTTCAGCGATAAAGACTCTAAATGGAGAGATAAATTAGTAAAGGATACTTGCGATGAGTCTATTGGTGCTATTTTTGATAATAATCTTGCATGGAATGCTACAACTAAGAAAATTAAATCTCTCGATTATAAAATCAGAGGAATTGAGCTCTTGGATGAAGCCAAAAAAAATAATATGGGTGTATTGCTTTTATTTAGACACAATCTTTATATCGAACTATCAGCAAGAATCTTGAGCCTGCATCATGAACTTCATGCAATGGAAAGACCTAATAATTCAAAAATAATTCAAAAGGTACAAGAAAAGGGACGATTAAAATCTGTGGAGAATTTAATACCAAATTCTGATATTAATAATTTAATAGAACTCCTTAGAAATGGAAAAATAATTCTTTACGGACCAGACCAAGATTACAGGAATAAAAGATCCATAGTATCTACTTTTTTTGGTCAGAAGTGCTTAACCACAACTGTCCCCTTCTCTATTACAAAGATAACTAATTGTAATTTGTTTTATTTTGATTTTTTTAGAAATGAAGGTTGCTATGAATTAATAATTAGTGATATTTCATCTACTCTTGATTCAAAAGAATTTTTTGCAAAGAAATTAAATGAAAAAATTGAAGAAAGTATTCTGAAAAAACCTCAACAATACCTTTGGCATCACAGAAGATTTAAATCACAGAAACCAGAAATATATGATTAAAAAATTTGATTCAATAAAAGGGTTTCTTGACCTTAATGAAGGAATTGCACTTTACGAGGAGGTAAAAAGAGTATCTGAGAACAACTTTTGTGTAGAAATAGGTTCATATTGTGGAAAATCTACCTGCTTTATAGGTCAAGCATGTAAAGAGAATAAATCGAAATTAATAACTATCGATCATCATAAAGGCTCTGAGGAACAACAATTAGGTGAGTTATATTTTGATGCTGAGGTTTATGATGAAAAATTAGGAAGAGTTAATACTCTTCCGTTGTTAGAAAAGAATCTTGCTAAGTTTGATTTAGAGGATGTTGTAAAGCCACTTGTAATGGATTCAATTTCTGCTTCAAAAATTGTTGAAAACAATGCGGATTTGATATTTATCGACGGAAGTCATACTTTTGAATCTGCAGAATCAGATTATGAATTATGGAAAAATAAAATTAAAAAAGGTGGCACATTAGCTATTCATGATGTTTATGATTCTGAGGATGAGGGCGGTCAAGCTCCTAATAAAATTTTTAAACAATCTTTAAATGAAGGTTTTAATTTTATGAAACGTGTAAAAAGTCTTGTCCTTTTGCAGAAATCAAACTAGTAAGGCCTTCTTTTTTTTGGTCACATCATATAAACAATCTTTAGCAATAATATAAGCTGCATTTGTCCAAGTTGATCTTTCATCAGGCCAAAATATTTTTTCTGAGTATTGATAACCAGTTGGGAAAATTCCGTCTTCATTTTTGAAGTTCTCTATTTCACTCATTATTTTTCTTGCAAATTTAATTTCACCGACCCTAATTAAGGAAATTATTGCTTCCGAGGACTCGGCAAAAGTCACCCAAGGCTCCTCTTTAACACATTTTATTCCCATTCCTGGAACGTAAAAATCTGATAGCAAATCGAGAAGTTTTGAACTATCTAAATTTATACCAGCTAAATATGGATAATAAGCATCCATGGAGAAACGAGAACGTTCTATCCCATCCCTATTAAATCTAGACATGTCACCAATAAACTGCTGCTCTATACTTTTTGTTATATCTTCGAGGTTTTTAGTATCTTCATTAAGAAATTTATAGATTTCTATTGAAGCTTTTAGTGAGAGATATATTGATGAGGTTGCAGAGATTAGAGAATTATCTTGAAACTCACCATTTTTTTCCGCCCAGTAAAAAAAACCATAGTCATCTCTAGAGTTAATTGTTTTTTCCACAATTTTTTTGAGAGTTTCAAAGTTTTTCTTTAAGAGATCTATTTCTTCAAAAATATAAAAGCCTTGAAGTAAAGGAACTGAAAAATATATTGCATGATGAATTTCATAATATTTTTGAGTAATCTTTTCACCCTTATACAAAGAGAAGATTTGGCTATCTTTTGATAAATTATCTACAAACCAATCTAAACCCTTAAGAAAACTTTTTTTTCTTCCCAGAATTGCTAAAGCAGTTAAACACTCAAAATGATCCCAAGCATCAAATTTTTTCTTATCATCCCAGAAGATCATTCCACTAGAGGATTGATTGCTCTCAATCCAATCAATCATTGGTTGAAATTCTTTTATTTTCGGAGATAAAAACATTTTGATTTCCCAAAGATAGGATCAAGCAATTTTTCAATAAATGCTGAAATTTTTGCTTGGCCAAACATCTGTTTCACCAACAAAGAGTGAAACTTTTTTAAAAATGGTGTCTCTTCCATGTCATTTCTCGCTCGAAGAACCCAATATAAAGAATGAAAAGAATGCATTCTATTTTTTTTAAATATTTTTAGATTAAGTTTTTCAAAATTTTCTAAAAGAAGTTTATTTGAGAAAATTCTTATATGGCCACCAGGTGTTTGTTTATATTTTTTTGAGTACTTCCAGCAAAGCATCTCAGGAATAAATGATGGCACGCTTATGAGTAAGACTCCTCCAGGTTTTAAAATTCTGTAACACTCTTTAATTACTTTTTCAAAATTTGGAACATGTTCTAGAACTTCAGAACAAATAACCATATCAAAAGAATTGTCCTCAAAACTTATGGCTCTTATATCTTGCACACTAAAAGAATAACTATTTCCATTTTTGCAAACATGTGTATCAAATTCATTATTTAGTTTATGGATCTCATGTTCAAGCTGATCAACACCAAATATCTCTGCTTTCTTTAACCTAAAACCAAGAGATTTTAAATGTCTTCCATTACCACAACCTATATCAATAGCTTTTTTTACTTTTTTAAGATTTAAAGATTCGAAATTAAAAGTGTCCACTTAAGATTTTTTGATATAAGGGTTCAAGTTTCATAGCATACTCGTCCCAATCAAAAAAATCATCCATTCTATTAAGACTATTTAATGCAAACTTTTCTCTAAGTTTTGTATTTTCTAACATCTGTTTAATCTTGACTGTTAACTCATCCTTGTCAAAAGGATTAAATGTAAGACCAGCATCAGATAATAGTTCTGGCAATGAACCTCTGTTAGAAGCTATTACAGGAAGACCCCTTGACATCATTTCTACAAGTGGAAATCCAAATCCCTCATATATTGAAGGGCATATACCTATATCTGCATCATCTAAATTTTGAATTAATTGATCCTTTGAAAGCTTTGGAAGAAATTCAATTTTATCTGCTATTTCAAGCTGTTTAATGAGATTATTATTTTTCTCTCGAAGATCTCCAATTATTTTTAATTTGATATTGATGCCCTGATCGCTAAGATCTTTTAAAGATTTAAGAACTATCTCTAAATTTTTCATTGGCACATCAGAGCTTATTATTGATACAAGTCTTGAGGTAAATTCTTTTGGTTTAAAAGGTTCAACTTTTTTTATATTAATTCCGTTCCATATAACTTCTATTCTCTTTTTTTCAAATGAAAATAAATTAGCGATGTCATTTTTTGAAGACTGGGTTGGTGTAATTATAATTTTTGATTTTTTAAGACAATTTTTTTGGTTTGTTAAAAATGAATACCATCTCTTTATTGATATTTTTTTGAAAAATTTTCTTTCAAATTGAATGTCGATATCTCGGTCGATATGTACTGGATGGTGAACAGTGGTGATCAGCCGATTTGAAATTAGATTTGAAAAGTTACTTATAGATTGATTGTCATGAAAAATGTCAAAAGAATTTGCTCTTTTAATAAACTCTTTATTATTCTCCAGTCTTTTCGCAAAATAAATTGGCTCTGAAAAAACTCCAGTGATTGAATCAAAAAAGTCTTGGTAATCAAATATTTTCTTTTCAGGATATTTTTTGAAAAGATCTATTCTTTTTTTAAATTCAAAAGTTTCAAAAAAACCAGGTGTCTTTATTTCAATTAAATCAACATTCTTATTTACGTCAGGTAAAGGATTGCCTGAAAAAATTGTTATTTTATGACCGCGTCTAATTAGAGCATCGGATAAATTTTTTAGATATATGCCTTGCCCACCAGAAAAAGGATCACTTCTATAACTTAGTAAGGCTATTTTTAGTTTTAGCATTAAACTCTAGAGAGCCAGCTATTATATTTTTCTATTTTTCCTTTAACACAGTCAAAGTACGTAGATTGAATTAGGTTAGTAACTTCTCCCCTAGTTCCTTTACCAATTGAAGTTTTATCAACTGACTTAACTGGAGCAATTTCAACTGCAGTCCCACATAAAAATATCTCATCTGCAGTATAAAGTTCGTCTCTTGTAATTAGTCTTTCTTTTATCTCAATATCATTATCTTTAGCAATTTGCATTACAGTCTTTCTAGTTATCCCATTTAGACAACAAGTCAATTCAGGGGTAAGTAAAACACCATCTTTGACCAAGAATATATTTTGACCACTACCCTCAGCAACAAATCCAGTAGTATCCATAAGAATTGCTTCTTGATAACCATTTTTCTTTGCTTGATCGTGAGCTAATATTCCGTTTACATAACCTCCACAAATTTTAGATTTGGTCATTAAACTATTCGGGTGTGCTCTTGTATATGATGAAACCATTACATCAATACCTTTTTCAATTGCATCTTTTCCAAAATATGATGGCCATTCTTGACATACCACCATTACATGAACATCCATCCCAACTATGTCTAGACCAAGCCTATCACTCCCAAGAAAAACGATTGGTCTAAGGTATGCATTTTTCAAGTTTGATTTTTTTATGACTTGTTTTTGAACCTCAACCAATTCATCAAAGGAATAACTTACCTCTAAACCTAAAATTTTAACTGACTCAAGAAGCCTATTAGTGTGATCTTGCAGTCTAAATATATTTACCTCACCTTCATCTGAGCAGTAACACCTTACTCCCTCAAAAGCACCTAAACCATAGTGAAGTGTATGCGTTAAAGCACTTATATTTGACTGTTCTTTCTTGATATACTCTCCATCAAGCCAATATGTATTCGACATAGGGGTTAGTATAATTAATTGAGAATTTAATTAAAACAAATGATTAATGAAAATATTTTTCGTGCTTACGATATAAGAGGTAAAGCAGATGAAGATTTAAATGATGAAATCATTAGAAAAATTGGAATTGTGCTTAGTGAGAAAATTCTTAAAACTGGTCAAAATAAAGTATACCTAGGGACTGATTGTAGATTGTCTGCAAATAGAATAAAAAAATCACTTATCTCTGGCCTATGTTCAAATGATTTAGAGGTTCTTGACCTTGGCATGGTACCTACGCCTTTAGTTTATTTTGCAACAAAAATTGGAAAAACCAATTGTGGAATAATGATAACTGGCAGCCACAATCCTAAAGAAGATAATGGTTTAAAAATGGTAATTAATGATGGTGCAGTTTCTGGTTTTGAAATTAAAAATGATGTGGTTAATTTTAAAAATAAAACGACAAATATAGTTAATATTTCAGATGCGAGAGATTTAATTGAACAATATGAAAATGAAATTTTTTCTAATTGTAAATTAGCGAAAAAAATAAAAGTTGTTTTGGATTCTGGTAATGGAGCTGCTGGACCGTATGCAAAAAAAGTATTTGAAAAAATTGGTGCTGAAGTTATTTCATTGAATACTGAACCAGATGGAAATTTTCCAAATCATCACCCCGACCCAAGCAAAGAAAAGAATTTAAAAGATTTAATTAAGTCTGTCTCAGTAAATAAGGCTGATCTAGGTTTCGCATTTGATGGTGATGGAGATAGAGTTGGCATGGTGGATAACAACTCAAATATAGTTTCGCCTGATCACATCATAATGCTCTTATCCGAATATTTTTTGCAAAAAAAGAAGGGTCCTGTGATCTATGATGTTAAATGCTCTAATCAGGTATCAAAAATAATTGAAGACAATGGAGGTGATCCCGTAATAGAAAAGACTGGCCACTTCAACATAAAAAACAAAATTAGAGAGACAAATGCAATTTTAGGTGCAGAAATGTCTGGTCATATTTTCATAAATTATGATTGGTATGGTTTTGATGATGGTATTTATTCTGCAGTTATTCTTGCAAAAATAATTTCTGAACTTGAAATAGATTTATCAACAAAAATTTCAGATTTTCCAAAAGTTTTTTCTACTCCAGAATTAACTTTAGATGTAGAGGATTCTCAGAAATTTGAAATGGTTGATAAATTTAAAAATGAAGTAGACTTTTCAGGATATGAGATTCTTGATATTGATGGTGTTAGATTTTCTAGTTCCAAAGCATGGGGTCTGCTAAGAGCATCAAATACTTCACCAAAACTTGTCATGAGATTTGAGGGTGATACAGATCAAGAATTACTAAACATAATGGCTTTTTTTAAAGATAACTTTAAAAAAATATATCCAAATTTAAATTTTGAAGATCATAACTAATTTATAATATCTTTAAGATCATCATCTAAAAAATATTCGAAAATAGCATTATCAAAGGTACTTGCAACTTTTCCTGTGTTCTTGTCAATTCTTACAAGAGTAATATCCTCTGGAATTACAAAAGTTGTTTCATCTAATAAATCAATTGAATTATTCATGAAATCCAACCAAATAGGCAAAGCATTTGAACTCCCAAATTGCTCATCTCCCAATGTACTTCCATCATCTTTACCAACCCAAGAAGAAGCTATGATATTTTCAGCATAACCAACAAACCAAGTGTCTCTTGCATCATTCGTTGTGCCTGTTTTACCTCCAGCATTTTCAATAACAAGATTTAGATTTCTAAATTTAAGAAACCTATCTAATCCCTCTTTTAAAATTTCTCTGGTAATAAATGCTATTTCTTTACCTAATCTTTCCTTATTTCCTTTCGAGGTATTTTGAAAATATACTTCACCTTTCCTATTAGTAATTTTTTCAATCATGAAAAAATCAACTGATGTGCCGCTATTTGGGAATATTGAAAAAGTCTGTGCTAATTCATAAGGTGAAATTAATCCATTTCCTAATGCTCCAGATAGGTCTTTAATGTCCATTGAACTACTTAAGCCATATCTATCAAAACAGCTGTTCATTTTTTTAAATCCAAGCTTGTCGGTCAGTTTTATAGATACAGAATTTAGAGATTCAATTAAAGATTCTCTCAATCTTACTGGGCCATGAAAATTACCAGAATTATTCTTTGGTCTCCAATAGTCCTCTAATAATTCATCTTTAACAATGATTGGCCCATCTACCACAACTGTTGCTGGCCTTAAGCCATTTTCAAATGCACAAGAATATATGAATGGCTTGATTGTTGAGCCAGGCATCAGCTTAGCTGTTACCCTATCAAACTTTGAATCTTGAAAATTATTACCTCCTACATAGGCCTTTATTTCTCCAGATGTGTAATCCATAGCGATGAAGGCTGCCTCTACAGGGGTACCATTTTCGTTTAAGTTATTTTCTTTAGCATTTTGCTGATATCTAAAAAGATTCTCATTCACTGAATTTATTGCATTTATCTGCATTTCTGAATCTAAAGTTGTGTATACATTTAAACCTAATTTGAATGCATCACTCCCATAAATTTGTAAGACTTTTTTTCTAATACTCTCAGAAAAATGTGGGGCTTCTAACTCCAAGATGGGAGGGTAAGTTTTTGAGTCTATATTTTTTAAAATTGATTGTTGATATTGATTTGAAGATATTAGGTCTTCTTCAAACATTCTCTTTAAAATTAAATTTCTTCTCTTCTTTGTCTTTGCTGGATCTTTTTTGGGATTTATAGCTGATGGTCTCTGTAAAATTGCAGCAAGTGTCGCCGAGTCAGCTATAGATATTTCATTAAAATTTTTACCAAAATAATAATCATAGGCTGCCTTAAACCCATAATTTCTATTTCCTAAAAATGTCTTGTTGAAGTAAAGCTGAAGAATTTCTTCCTTGGACATAAATTCTTCTAATCTCCAAGCTAAATAAATTTCTTTTAATTTTCTTTCATAAGTTCTCTCTGTAGACAGCAAATAACTCCTCACTACTTGCATTGATATGGTGCCTCCACCTCCAGATGGTGAGCCTGTTAATTCTCCTAACAGAGCCCTCACTAAGCTTGAGATTTTTACACCTGAATGATTGAAATAATCTTTATCCTCTGCTGCTAATACAGCATTCTTAAGATTTTCTGGAATTTGTTCAAAACTTATTAATTCTCTTCTTTCAATGCCAAAAAATCCAATTAACTTTCCGTCTTTAGAATAAATTCTAATGGGTTGTTGAAGTTCACTTTCAGAAATTAAGTCTAGGTTTGGAGTATTTTTATCAACATATAAAAAAATACAACCAATGAATATAAACATTATTTGAAAAAATAAAGCTAATGATTTTATGACTGTAAGCATTTATATATTATTATTCACATTCACAAAATAATGTAAAAATGAGAATTTTTTTAGTAGGCATGATGGGATCTGGTAAAAGCACAGTTGGTAAAAAACTAGCTGAAAGTCTTTTAGTTGATTTCTACGATTTAGATAAAATTATTGAAGCTAAATTAAAGAAAAATATTAAAGATATCTTTGAAGAAGATGGTGAAGGCTTTTTTAGAGATATTGAAAATAAATCTTTAATTGATTTTCAAAATAAAACAAAATTTGTTCTAGCTACAGGGGGTGGCATCATTACTAATGAAGGCTCTAGAAATTTCTTATCTAAAGAAAGAACTTATTTTCTAGATGGTAGTGAAGAAATTCTCTATGAACGGTCTACAAGAAGAAGAGAGTTTCGTCCATTAATGAAAGATATGGACATTAAAGGGTTTAGTCAATTACTCAAAAAAAGAAGGCAATATTATATTGAGTCATCTATTGCTACTATTGATATTGATAAAAAAAATATTGATGAAGTTGTAGACTGGATAAAAAATAATGAAAAAAATCATTTTTAAGAATCAAGAACAAGAGGTAGAAATTCTTTATCAGAAAGAAATTTCTAAAATTTCAGAAAGTTTCCCTGAGCACGGAAAGATGTTTTTTGTATGTGATGAAAGAGTTTTGGAAAAGAATCCACAAATGAATAAATTGTTAAACGAAAATGTTTATCTTGTTAAAAGTCCTGAAAAAGAGAAAGATTTACAGTCAACTATTAGAATTCTTAAATTCCTGAAAGACAATGGGTGCAACAGAAATGATCATCTTATTGCAATAGGTGGTGGAGCTACGACAGATTTAGGTGGATTTGCCTCATCAATATATATGAGAGGAATAAATTTAATAATAATTCCAACATCGTTACTAGGACAGGTTGATGCTTCGGTAGGAGGAAAAACAGGAGTAAATTTTGAAAGTTATAAAAATTTAGTTGGCTCTTTTTTTAATCCCAAAAAAATTATTGTCTGTACAAATTTTTTAGAATCACTAGACGAGCAAGAGTATCTCAATGGGCTTGCAGAGATATTAAAACACGCGATTATAACTTCAGATAACGATGTCGATACTTTATTAAAAAATATTGAAAAAATTACTAGCCGTGATAATGATTTTCTAGAAGAGCAAACAAAAAGATCTATAGAGATAAAAACAAAAATTGTCACAGAAGACTTTCTGGAAGCTGAGCAAAGAAAATTCTTAAATTTTGGACACACATTTGCCCATGGAATCGAATCTATAAATCAAAATAATCCAATACTTCATGGTCATGCGGTAATAATTGGAATGAAAATGGCTTTAGAATTTTCCTATCAAGAGAAATTTTTAGATGAAGAAAGTTTTACAAAATCTAAAAATCTTCTAAATAGTTTTAAATATAATCTAAGTGATATAGAGCTAGATGCAGATAAAATTCTAAGTGCAATGGAATTAGACAAGAAAAATGATGGAAACGGAATAAATTTAGTTTTGCTAAAAAAAATTGGCGTTCCTTTTTTAAGCAAATCAAATGAACCAAATAAAATTCTAAAATTTTTAATTAACTTTATAGATAACTTTGAATAATTATTTTTTAAAAGCACTCAACCAAGAAAATGAAGCTCCATATATTCCTGTATGGCTCTTGAGACAGGCCGGCAGATATATGCCAGAGTACAGAGAGGTAAGATCTCAATATAAAGATTTTTTTGAGATGATTAAAAAACCTGAAATTTGTAAAGAGCTTACTTTGCAGCCTTTAAATGCATTTGATCTTGATGCGGCAATAACTTTTACAGATATTCTTACAATTCCGGATGCTTTAGGTTTAAAAGTAAATTTTGTAAAAGGGAAGGGTCCAATATTTGAGAAGTCACTTTCATCAATGGACAAATTAGATTTAAATACCAATGAATTTCATGACAAAATCCAATATGTTTACAGTGCAACTTCTCTAATAAAAGAAAATGTAAATGTTCCTCTTATAGGATTTACCGGAAGTCCTTGGACACTATTTGTTTATATGTTTTATGGACAATCGCCAAAAGATTTTAAAAGCATTCAATCATATATATCTGAAAACTCTAGAGATGCGGAAAGATATTTACAAATACTTACAGATTGCTGTATTGAATATGCAAAGAGACAAGTGCAACATGGCGCAGACTGTATTCAAATTTTTGATTCTTGGGCAGGGATTCTTGAAAATAATTATGTAGATTTTTCTCTGAAGTATGTAAATCAAATTTATGAAGCTCTAAATGGGGAAGTTCCCTTAATTCTTTATAACCGCGGCAAGCTTCTTTCTACTTTTATTCATGAATCGTCTTTCAAAGCATATAGCATAAATTCTTCTGATCAAATCGAAAATTATATAGATGAAGATATAACAATACAGGGAAACCTTAATCCAGATTTTTTCAAAAAAAATGAGGAAGAAATCAAATTAAAGGTACATGAAATTTTTACAAAATTTAAAGATAGGAAAAATTATATTTTTAATGTTGGTGAGGGACTTACTCCTGATTTAGATCCAGAAAAGATTAAAATTTTCCTTAAAACATTAAGAAGTCTTAATTCTCAATAAACCTTCTTGAGTTACAGAAGAAACAACATCTCCTTCTCTAGTAAAAAAAGTGCCTCTGCCCAGCCCTCGTGCATTACCAGTATATGGGCTATCTGTTGAGTAGAGAATCCAATCATCCCATCTAAAGTTTTGTTTATGAAACCACATTGTATGGTCAAGGCTAGCCATCATTAAATTAGGTGACATATAACTTAATCCATGTGGATACAAACAAGGAGCAAGTAAACCCGAGTCAGAAACATATGATAAAAATGCATGATGTATCTCATTTTTATCAGGTAATTTTCCATTTGGCTTCATCCAAAGATTTCTTACCGGAGGTAGTTTTTGAGGGTCAAAAACATCATTCCATTCAACAATTTTTAATGATATCTCTCTCTCCTTTAAGAAAAATGGTCTTAAATCTTCAGGGATTAAATCTATGTTTTCCTCTCGCATTTCAATTTCTGTTTTTAACTCGTCAGGTCCAGGTATATCTGGCATATCTATGCTATGTGAAAAACCTTCTTCGTGTTTATGAAATGAGACTGACATTGTAAAAATAACTTCATTATTTTGTATTGCTTTTACTGTTCGAGTAAAAAAACTTCTACCATCTCTTATAGGGTCGACACTAAATAATACTGGTTGTTTAATAACACCTGGACGAAGAAAATAGGCATGTAGTGAATGGAGATGAACATCTTCATCAAGTGTTGAGTTAGCAGCTATGTATGCTTGCGCTATGACTTGGCCACCATATATTCTTTGTATACCAGCATTTTTACCTTTGAATCTGTATAAATAGGTATCAAGTTTTTCAAGAGAGAGTCTATCAAGAACGCTTTGGAATCGATTGTCTATTTTCTTTAATTTTTCTTGATCCATTATTGAGCTGATAAACCTCCGTCGATAACAAGCTCTGTACCTGTAATCATTTTCGATTCATCAGATGCCAGAAATAAAATTCCATTAGCAACATCTATTGATTCTGCAAATTTTCTTATAGGAATTTGTTTTTCTAACTTTCCCAATAACTCTTCGCTAGCATTTTCAAAAAAAGCTTGCATCATTTCTGTTTTAGCAAATACAGGGTGTATGCTGTTACACCTCACTAGATCAGTTGTTCTTGCGCAATGCAAAGCCACGGACTTTGATAAATGTCTTACACCTGCTTTAGCACTGTTATAAGCAGCAAAATTATGTCCGGCAACTATACCAGATATAGAAGAAATATTTATGATCGAGCCATTTCCTGATTTTCTCATTAATGGCAAGGCATATTTACATCCTAAAAATACTGAATCTAAGTCTACTTTATGAACAAGCTCCCAATCTTCTTCAGTAGTTGACTCAACATCAGATATAAAACCTATACCGGCATTATTTACTAAAATATTTAAACTACCAGCTTTAGCTTCAATTTCATTTATGACCTCCTCCCACCTTTTCGAATCAGTTACATCATGCTCAAAAAAATCTATATCTAATTCCTTAGCTACAGTCTTTCCACGTTCAGAATTTATATCACTTATAAAAACAGTTGCGCCGTGCTCTTTAAATAAACGAGCTGTTTCTTTACCAAATCCAGAGGCTCCTCCCGTGATAAGTGCTACTTTATCTTTTAATCTCATTTCCATTATTCAACTATTGAAGCTTTTAAAATTAAGATAGGTTCTACTGGCACATCTGTGTGTGGTGGAAAAACTCCTGTCTCAGTCATTGCTATTTTATCAACAACATCCATTCCCTCTGAAACTTTTCCAAAAACTGCATACCCCCATCCCCTAGATGTTTCAGAAGTATGATTTAAAGTGAAATTATTTTGTAAGTTTATGAAAAATTGTGATGAAGCTGAATGAGGTTCTGCAGTTCTAGCCATTGCAATAGAACCTCTTTCATTTTTTAAGCCATTATTTGCTTCATTTTGAATAGGCTCAAGATCTCTATCTTTCATTGACATATCCTCATTATGTCCACCGCCTTGAATTACAAAATTTTCTATTACTCTGTGAAAAATAGTTTGATCGTAAAAACCAGATTCAACATATTTAACAAAATTTTGAGTTGTAATAGGTGCTAACTCTTTGTTTAGTTCTATTTTTATTTCTCCAAGAGAAGTAGTTAAAAGAACCGTAACAATTCCCTCTTTAATCATCTTTGTTGCTCCTTCGTTTTTTTAAATAAATATAAATTGCTTCTGGAATTCCAAGAAGATTCACCAGTATAAAAAATACAAACCAAAATTTTTCGCCTCTCCTAGCTGATATCCACAGTGCAAAAGCTTTTAATATTCCAGCTACAATTATTATTGGAATATAGAAGTATAAAAAATTTGGCATCTCAAATAATGTCTCTAGATTTTGTATTGGACTATATCCCATCATTTGTACATTTTACCATTTATTGTTTTTTTATAACTAAAAATAAATCTCGCCTTGTAAATAAAGTTTTGCCTTACCAGTAATTTCTACATTATTTTCTAGAACTTCGCAGATTAACTCGCCGCCTCTTTTAGATGCTTGTCTCGCTTTCATTTTTTGTAAATTTAGAACATCGCCCCAGTAAGTTGCCAGTAAAGCATGTGCTGATCCAGTAACTGGGTCTTCATCAACACCTACATTTGGACCAAATACTCTTGAGGTAAAATCAGTAGTTTCTCCTTTAGCAGAAACAATTAGGCCTCTCGAATCTAATTCTGCAATTTTTTCTATATTCGGATCGATCGTTTCAACAATGCTTTCATCTTTTACAATCGCAAGAAAATCATCAATACCTCTAAAAACTTCAATAACCTGACAATTTAGTGCATCCGAAATTTTCTCTATATCATCTATCTTTCTTGGATAATCTTTAGGAAGTGACATTACTAATGAATCCTCTTTTTTGGTAACTTTTAGATCGCCTCTATTCGATTTAAAAATGGTGTCTGTTGCTTTTTTATCTATGAAGTTGAAAAAAATAAATGCTGAAGCTAACGTTGCATGTCCACATAAATCCACTTCTATTGTCGGACTATAAAATTTAATTTCATTTTCTTTGGCAGTATTTATAAAAGCTGTTTCTGAAAGATTATTTTCAAACGCTATATTTTGCATTGTGCTTCCATCTATTTCGCCTTTATGGAAAACAACACCAGCAGCATTCCCTGAAAAAGTTTTTTCAGTAAATGTATCAACAAAATATATTTTTTGATTCATTTTAAATTGGTGGAGCTGAGGAGAATCGAACTCCTGACCCCCTGCGTGCAAAGCAGGTGCTCTCCCAGCTGAGCTACAGCCCCACAAGAACACAAATAATATATAGCATTCTTGTTAATTACAACATCCTAGAGTTAAAATGCTTTATCTGTTATGTCTAAATTACTTGAAATAAAAAACTTATCTGTAGATTTTAAGTTAAGAGAAAATGTCTTTAGAGCAGTAGATAATATTTCGTTTGAGATTGATAAGAATCAAACTTTAGCGTTAGTTGGTGAATCAGGTTCTGGAAAATCTGTAACAGCAATGTCGATTCTAAAACTTCTTCCTTATCCAAAGGCAATGCATCCAAAGAATTCAAAAATAATATTTGAGGGAGAAAATATTTTAGAATTCGATAACAAAAGCTTGAGGCAAGTAAGGGGAAATATTGTATCAATGATTTTTCAAGAGCCTATGACATCATTGAATCCATTTCATCGAGTTGGTGATCAAATTATTGAAGCTATTATTACTCATAGCAAAACCTCTAAAAAAGAAGCAAAGAATAAAGCATTTGAATTATTAGATCTTGTTGAAATACCTGATCTCTCAAGAAGGTTTAAATCTTTTCCTCATGAACTTTCAGGAGGTCAAAGACAAAGAGTTATGATTGCTATGGCTTTAGTAAATAATCCAAAACTACTTATTGCAGATGAGCCTACAACTGCTTTAGATGTAACAATTCAAGCACAAATACTAGATTTAATGTCTAAACTTCAAAAAGAGCTTGGTATGTCTATTCTTTTCATTACTCATGACCTTGGTCTTGTCGATAAATTTTCTGACAAAGTAGCAGTAATGAAAGAGGGAAAAATTGTTGAAATTGGTGAAACAAAAAAAGTCTTTACTAATCCTAAAGAGGAATACACTAAACTTCTACTTGCATCAATTCCAAAAGAAAAAACTAAAATTAAATCAGAACCCGAACCTCTGGTTGAAATAAGTGATCTTGATGTTTTTTATAGAATCGAGTCTCAAAATATTTTTAAAGAAAATTATTTTCATGCAGTGAAAAATGTAAATCTAAAAATAAATAAAAAAACCACTATTGGTCTTGTTGGGGAGTCAGGTTCGGGTAAATCTACACTTGGAAGAGCAATTGCCAATTTACTTCCTTATAAGGGTTCTGTTATTTTTGATGGAAAGGAAATTTCATCTATTAAAGACCGCAGCGTCAGGAAAGATATCCAAATTATTTTTCAAGATCCTTATGGATCACTTTCCCCAAGACTTACTGTGGGAGATATTATCGGAGAAGGTTTAGATATTCATATGAATCTGGGTAAAAAAGAACGAAATGATTTGATAGAACAAACTATGAGAGAGGTTGAGCTTGATCCAAAGTATAGATTCAAATATCCACATGAGTTTTCAGGAGGTCAAAGACAAAGAATAGCTATAGCTAGATCAATAATACTTAAACCTAAATTTATTATTTTAGATGAACCAACTTCTGCTCTGGATAGGTCTATTCAGATTCAAATTATTGATTTACTTAAATCACTTCAAGAGAAATACAGTTTGACTTATTTATTTATAAGTCATGATTTGAAAGTAATTAGAGCAATGTCTGACAGAATTCTTGTAATGCAAAATGGTGAAATGGTTGAAGAAGGTAATGCCAAATCAATTTTTGAAAAACCCAAAGAAGAATATACAAGAGAGCTTTTATCTGCAGCAATAAAATATTCTTAATTTTAATCTGAAGAAGTTTTTGGATCTAAAGCGTCTCTAAGGCCATCACCAAAAAAGTTTAGAGAAAATAATGTGATGGTAAAAGTAATTCCAGGAAAAACTAATAACCACCAGTATTCTTCCATAGATTCAACACCATATCTTATTAGCGTTCCCCAACTGCTCATTGGTGGTTGAATCCCCAATCCTAAGAAACTTAAAAAAGCCTCTAGAAGCATAACTTGTGGAATAGTTAAAGTAGCATAGACTGCAATTGGTCCTAGAACATTTGGGAAAATATGTCTTCTAAACATATAAAAATTTGATACTCCCATTGCTTTTGCTGAGAGGACATATTCTTGGTTTTTTATACTTAGCACCTGTCCCCTTATTATTCTTGCCATTGTTAACCATTCAACTGCTCCAATAGCACCAAAAAGAAGCCAGATGTTTCTCCCAAATACAACCATTAATAAAATGATGAAAATTATGAAAGGTAAGCCATATAAAATATCAACTATTCTCATCATTACAGCATCTACTTTCCCTCCGTAGTAGCCTGAAACAATCCCCCAAGTAACACCTATAACTAAAGCTACAGCTGTTGCAACAAAACCAACCATTAGAGATACTCTAGAACCATAAAGAAGCCTACTAAGAAGATCTCTTCCTAAAGTATCAGTGCCCAATAAATGTGCGCTTGAAGGAGCCGATGCTCCAAGTTCTAAATTTTGGTAATCGTATGGGTAAGGAGATATAACTGGAGCTAAAATAGCTAAAATGATTAGAGATACAAGAATTAATACCCCAAACATTGCTGCCCTATTTTTCAAAAGCTTTCTTAGAGCATCAGACCACAAAGAAGAATTACTCATGAATCTCTTGCCCTAGGGTTCAAAATTAAAACTAATATATCTGAAACTAAATTGAAAAAAATAATCATTGCGGAAAAAAATATTGTTGTGCCCAGTATCATTGTGTAATCACGATTGAAAGCCGCTTCTACATAAAATTTCCCCAAACCAGGAATTTGGAAAATTGTCTCTACCACAAAAGAACCAGCTAAAAGACCTGCAATAGCTGGTCCTAAAAAAGATACTACCGGCAGGATACCACCTTGCAAAGCGTGATTAATCACAACCTGTCTCTCAGTAAGTCCTTTAGCTCTTGCTGTTCTAATAAAGTCTTGACCTAATATTTCTATCATTCCTCCCCTTCCTAATCTGGCAATATATGCAGCGTAAGCAGCTCCTAGAGTAATAGAGGGAAGAATCTTATCACCAGGAAGTGTATCCCAACCTGATACTGGCAGAAGCTCAAAATTAATTCCAAAAATAAGAACTAAGAAAGGCCCTAATAGGAATGTGGGTACACATATTCCAAGCATGGCAATAGCCATTGGAAAATAATCAAGAAAGGTATTTCTTTTTAAAGCAGCAATTGTTCCAGATAAAAGACCTATAAAAAGTGCAAATAATATTGCATAAAAGGCCAACTCAAAAGTTACAGGCAGTCCTGTAGATATCATTTCAGTTACAGTTCGTCCTGGATATCTAAAAGAAGGACCAAAATCACCAACTATTACATTAGAAAAGTAATCAAAAAATTGTTCATATATTGGTGCATTGAGATTATAGACCTCATTAAGGTTATCAATTACTTCTTGAGGAAGTTTTTTTTCTGCATCGAATGGTCCTCCTGGAGCCAACCTTGTAAGAAAAAAAGTTATGCTCGCAACAATTATTAATACTGGAATTGCAATTAGAATTCTTCTAAGAATTATTCCAATCATTAAACTAGTCTCTCTCTAGATAAACAAACTTTGGATGATGATGATCAAGAATATTTGCGTCCCAACCTTTCACATCAGGGTGAATTTGAAATTGCTTCACATAGGTATAAATTGGAATAAGTGGCATTTCATCTATTAATATTCGCTCTGCCTCCATCAACTTTTTATATCTTTCTTCCTGATCAGAAGTTTTATTAGCCTCTGCAACCAATCTCTCATATTCATAGTTAACCCAGCCTGTTTGATTATTACCCCTTCCTGGTCTCATTATTTCAAGAAAAGTATTTGGATCTTGGTAATCTCCTATCCATCCAGCTCTTGAAATTTGATAGTCTAAATTATCCTGTCTACTTAAATAAACTTTCCAATCAGTATTATAGATTTCAACATTTATACCCAAATTTACTTTCCACATTTGTTGGATTGCCTCAGCAATCTTTCTGTGGCCCTCCTGAGTATTGAAAAGAATTTCAATTGTTGGAAATCCATCTCCATCTGGATATCCTGCTTCTGTTAACAATTCTTTAGCCTTTTCTGGATTAAATTCAACTACTGTATCAGGGTAATATTCAGAAGTTCCTGGAGGAGTAAATGAATAAGCAGTTTTTTGTCCACATTTAGATACTTTTTCAACAATTAATTTCCTATTAATTCCCATCGCCAATGCTTTTCTTACCCTTGAATCTGATAAATGAGGCAAAGTGGTATTCACTCTGTAGTAATAAGTACCCATGTAAGGGTCAATTCTCAAAGATGGGTTTTTATTCTCAAGGTAAACAGGACATTTTTCTTGTGGCACTACATTTGTGACGTGTAGAGCGCCTGCTCTAAACATTCTATCTTCTGTAGATTCATTTTGAATTGGGTAATAATGAATTTCATTTAATTTCACTCTATCCGCATCCCAGTAAAATTCATTTTTCTCCACAACAATCTTTTTATTTAGCTCCCAACTTTTTAACTTCATTGGACCATTACAGACATGATTACCAGGTCTTGTCCATTTCATACTCCTATCATCCATTTCACCAAATTTCAAAACCGTTTCTTTATGTACGGGCCATGTAGAATAATGAGCAAGTAGGCCTACAAAAAATGGTGTTTGGTTTTCCAGTTCAACTTCAAGTTCGTAATCTGAAATTGCCTTCACACCAACTTCAGAAAAGTCATTAATTTCACCGTCATAAAACTTTTTTGCATTTTTCACATAAAAAAGCATTTCTGAATACTGTGAACCGAGTGTTGGGGTTAATGCTCTTTGCCAAGACCAAACAAAGTCTTCAGGTGTGACACGATCACCATTAGACCATCTTGCATTTGGATTGAAATTGAAAACATACGTTTTTTGATCCTCTTTTAGAGTCCAGCTTTCTGCAACTCCGGGGAGGTTTTCTCTCCCACCTTTTGGATCAGTTATTGTAAGACCTTCACAAACACCAATTAAAATATGATGTTCTGGAACACCTGTGACAATATGTGGGTCAATACCTTGTGGTTCGCTACCGTTTCCCCAATGCAAGATTTGACTTTCAAGCCCCTCTTCAACTGGAGTTTTCCCGCTTGAGCAACTGACAATAATGAATATGGATAGAATAGAAATGAAATTTTTCATAAACAAAGGTTAAACCCTTATTGTATAAGTATCAATCTGCGAAATGCTTTTCTTTTTCTTCGTTTATTGATTTTACTTCTGCACAAAATTCTGCAGTTGGTCTAGAAATAAGCCTCTCTAAACCAATAGGATCACCAGTTTCTAAACAGTACCCGTAGTCACCAGCTTTTATTCTTAGCAGAGCCTTATCAATTTTTGGCAGAAGTTTAGATTCACGCTCAACTATTCTAAGAAAAAGCATAGAATCAATCTCATGTTGAGCACGGTCTACTTCATCACTACAGGCAGGTGGATTGCTTAGTCTATCTTTAGCATCTTTAATATGCTTCAACGTCTCTTTCTTAAGTTCGTTAAGTTGAGTTTTGAAAAAGGACAGTTGATCTTTGTCCATATAATTTTTCTTAGGTGCTCTTAAAATTTTTTCTTTAGTAAGCATAATATGAAGTGGATATTTTATGTTTGAATTTAAAAAATTCAACTAATTCTTTAGATTAATTACTTAGATTTCACAACACTGACACTTTTAGAAATGCCAAGACCTAGATACATTAGATAAATTGCAAGAGGGATAATTGCAAGTGGAGCTATATAGGCAACCAAACCTAAAGAAAACAACATATTAAAAAGTAGACCTCCTGAAGCATCGCCAAATCTATTAGTGAATGTATCGATGAAAACTGTAGATTTATATTTTTCTTTTGAATTGAGTGTGGTGTAAACAGCTTCACGAGCTGGTTTATTTAACCCATACTCAAATGGTCGCATCACTCCTTGTAAGATTAGAAAAATAAGTACCGCTGAAGATGCCAATAAGTAATCAGAGAAATATCCTGAAACTGCTAGGAAAGCCAAAGAGAATATCAAACCATAGACTGTTAGGACAAACTTTATCCCAAGAACTTTGGATCTTAGAATTGAAGCAGTAAGAAATATTTGGACAAATAAAGTGATTAAAGGAACAATTGAGTCTGCTCTTCCAAATATCCTAGTCTTTTCAGCTGAATCGTTTGTGTAGTTGTTGATAATTTCAAGTTGAAAGAACCAAAGTGCTGTTGATAGACATGTCCAAACGAATGCATAAAGAACGAATTGTCTAATCAAAGAATTTGTTCTTATTTGTGAAAACTGCTCAAGAGTGCTCGATAGTGTGTTATCTCCTGATGTGTTTAAAACAACCTCTTCTCTTTGAACGCGAGAGGAAAAGAAAATTGCCAATAATAAGGATGATACTGCTATCAAGAGAGAAAGATTCTCTTTGTCATAAAGGAAGCCGTCAACTAAAGCACCTCCACATGAAGCACCTAAAGAACCAAATCCACTAATAATTCCAAAGAATTTTTTTCCATCCTCAATATCGAAAGAGTTAACTGTCATTGCCCAAAAGATAGCTACTACAAAAAAATTAAATATGTTGTACCAAACATAGAAAAATGTTTTTACAGCAAGAACTTCTGGAAAATAGTTATAAGTGAAGTAGAAACCACATAAACATAAAATAAAAAAACCATAAATAGATGGCACAAGTTTTGAAAGACGAACTTTAGAAACTATCAATGAATAAATTGGATTTACTAGCAGCATAACAATAACAATTATTAATAGATAAAAGGGAAGATCGCCAGTTCCAATATTAGCTGCTATTGTGTTTCTAAATGGCCTCAGCACAAATAATGAAAAAAGAACGAAGAAGAAAAATAAGCCTGAGAAAATAGTATTCTTGGAAAAATATGAAGTCATTATAAAATGCCTAGTTGCACTGATAATCCTCTAAATTTTCTATTCCTAATGCCTCTTTCATTGCAAAAAATACATCGGTATTATCCATTACACCAGAGAAATTTTCTGCTCCAGGTCCTTGAGCAAATACTGGAATCATAATTCCAGTATGAGTGCCTCTCCCAATGGCTGTATTCCATGAAATTTTCATTTTTCCTGTCTCCCTGTAACGTGCATCATCTTGCTCAATAAGAAGCCCTCCAGTTTCATGATCTGCTGTAACTATTACAAGAGTATCATTATTTTCTTGCGCATAATTGAGAGCTTTCTCAACTGTTTTTTCAAATTCCTGCATTTCTTTTAAATAATATTCGTAATCATTATCATGTGATGCCCAATCTATCTTTGAACCCTCTGCCATAATAAAAAATCCTTTACATCCATCTGCAATCATCCTTTTAGATTCTTGGATAGAAAAATCTAACATTTCTAACAGGTTTGGTTCAAATTCTGTTCTTTCTAAATCATCTTCAGCAAAAAAACCAAATATTCTTTTTCTGTCAATGTAATTAAAATTATCTATGTCTTTTTTTGTTTCAAGATAATGGAAATTCTTTTTTATTTTTTTTACAAAATTTACCCCGTCTTCTCTTATCCCTCCTTCCTCAATTGGGAGAAAATAGTCAGTCCCACCGCCAAGCACTATGTGATTTTTTGAATTGTAAATATGTTCAGCTATCTTTTCTTTTTCATATCTTGAACTTACATGAGAGGCAAAGGCTGCTGGTGTAGCATGAGTAATTTCTGAAGTAGAGATTATTGTATTTACAAAGCCCTTTTCAAAGAGCATTTCAGTTATATTTTTAGTAGGTTTATTATTGTGATCCACACCTACATATCTATTTATAGTTTTGACGCCTGAACTGAATGCTGTTGCAGACGCAGCTGAGTCTGTAACTAAAGAATTATAAGCATGAGTTTTTACATATCCTGAAAAATCGAATTCATCAAAAGATAACTTATGATTAGGTCCTCCCTGAACATTTCTATAGACTGAAATATGTGTTGGCCCCATTCCATCACCTATAAGTAAGATTATATTTCTAGCTTTAACATCAACCTGTTTCAGTTCTTTAGGATTAACATCTTTTTTAAAATCTATAGGAAGAATTTTTTGATCTTTTTCAGGCACCTCAATCAATAGAGGCGCATATTGGTTGATTATCAAAAAAGTAACTATGGATGAAATAATAGCCACCAAAAGATACTTAAAAAAATTATTCATTTTTTAAGTCTAAAGCATTGAGCTTTTTCTTTATTTGATCATTTTCAGATTGTTCATAATCATAATCAATCACTGAACCTTCCCAGTCGCCATACGTTGGATTTGCAATCATGAACCAAACAAAACCCCAGAAAGAGTCTGTTTGCTCTACTATAGATTTTCGGAAATTAGATGATTTCTTATTTTGTTGGCCATCGATAAAATCTCCAAGATTATCTCCAATAATTTGTATGATTCTGTAATTTTCTGCAATAAGAGCTATTCGGGAGGTTTTATTTCTATCCCATGATGGTTTCTCATATCTAGTTAAGATTTGATCTATATCATCAGATAAATCAAAGCCTTCTTTAACAAGATTATTTCTTGTAGCTGGTTCTAATTCATGGAGTCTATTTGTTACAAAAAAGATTTCAACGCCAAGTTCTTTTGCAGTTTTCATATAGGATAAGGCTCCTGGTAAAAAAGTGGCTTTCTCTTCTTTTACCCACTCTATCCACCCATCTGGATAATTAGTATTATTTACTATTAAACGAGCTTGATATGCGCTGTTATTAAAGACTGTTTCATCAACATCCAGAATGATCGCAGGTGGCTTATCAAAAAAATTCTTCTCTCCATTCATTTGATCAACTGAAGCTGAAATTTCCTTTTGTTTTAGAAGAAATGGAATTGTAGCTTCGGCAGTTTTAAAAGTTGTTCTAATGTGAGCTTTATACTCTGCAGATTCTTGAACATAAAGGGTCGCCATTAGAGATTCATGTCCCTTATCATCAGCCAGAGTAATAAAACTTAAAAGCAGAAGAGCTAATAAATTTTTCATTGGTAAATAATATACTATTTTGTTGTTACAAAAATGTGAAAATTAATTATTGAATATTAGTTGAAAATTTACCCTTATCATTCTTCCTCTAGGATCATGTAAGCGCGAATCCCAACTAAAGTCAGGTGCATTGTATAGTCTTGGAGCCTTTTCATCGAAAAGATTTATTATTCCAATAGAAGTCTTTAAATCATAATCACCAGAATTATTGTTAATTTGTAGGTATTGTGAAATTGGCAGTTCTAAAGAAATATCAAAAATTAAACTTGAATCAACTTTATTTTTATAGCCAAGTGATAAAGCTTTAGATGAAATTGTTCGGTTATTTATGTATCCATCTAGGTATCTTGCAATTAGTGAATATTTTGATTTATTTTTTTTGTAATTTATAAAAGTATTTATTCTATTTTTTGGCAATGAATGAGTGTGTGCATCAAAATTATGTTTACCAACACGATTAATCATAATTGTGCCATTTTCACTCTGCTCTGGTGTTAAAAATTCAATCAAGTTTGTTCCTTGTAGAATTAATTCAACCTCACCATTAAAAAAGCTCTTAACTGTACTTAGTCCATAATCAATGCCGCTAAGAACTGTTGATTCTTCATTAAAATAAGTTGTTGTGACACCTATTAGATCTCCTAATTCATTTCTTGTAATTGATGGGCCGAAAGGATCTTCACTTAGTAAGGCTTGGGCACTTTGTCCTTCAATCCTATTTTCAAAGTCTATTTCCCAATAATCAAAACTAAGTCTGTTTCCATTATTACCATAAATTAAACCAAAATTAGTATTTGTTGATTCTGCTGGTTTAAGATCTGCATTACCTATTTGTGCTTGTCTTACAAACACTGAACTTTCAATATCTCTTACGCTGCCCAATTTAATATCACTTGAAAACATTTGTCCCATAGAAGGCATAGTAAAAGAAGTGCCAGATGAAATTCTGAAAGATAAATTTTCAAAAAATTTATATTTAAAAGACATCTTAGGGTCAAAGGATGAAAAATTCTCAGATTTTTCAAACCTTCCAGAAAAACGATAATCAAAATTAGGAAGAAACGAGCTGTCTAATTCAAAATATAAAGAATATTTATTGCGGCTCTCATTTACATTTTTTCCTCCACCAAGGAAAAATAGATCTGCTGTTTTAATAATCTTGCCATCTGAATCAAATTCAGCTCGTGAGATTTCATTGAAGTTTATGTCTAAGTTTTCCATACTAGCTTGTGTTCCAAAAGCTAGATTTATATTTCGGTATGAAGTTTGGGCAAGAATATCAAAAGTTGTGAGATCGCCGATTTTTTTTGATATCTCTGCACCTTTGATGTGCTCTACAAGTTCAATTGAGTTTTGAGATGGATCAAAAATATTCCATTGCATATCTCCTGATTCACCTCCATTTCCATAGAGTGCTGATAAGAATCTAGAATCTACAATATCAGGTCTATTGTGAAAGTTTTCGTGCTGACTATGAGTGAAGGAAGTTTCTAAACTTAAATTCTCAAAATCTTTAAGAAAACTGTAATTAAAATGATATTGAGAAATATCTTTTGGAGATTCTCTCCAAGGATACCTGCCCCCTAATGGCCTACCATACCATCTTACAGGAACATTAAAGGGACTACCGCCTACTCCTGGCTCAATATCTCTAGCAAGAAATGGAAGTGCTGGATATGATGGGGATTGAGGATTATCGTTTACCTTTACATTTGAAAAAATGAGTGAAATATCGTGATTTCTATTAATTAAACTTGTGTAGAACTTCTCATGTGACTCATCATTTACAATATTAAATCCTCTTCCATAAGCAAAACGGCAACGTCCGTCTAATATTCCTCCATTTTCGATGCAATTTGGATCAGGAATTGTTTGACCGTTTGAATATTCACCAGCATATAACCCACTTTCAATTACATCATCACCTAAAATTTTAAAAGAGTTGCCTAAACCACTTACACTCAATTCTGAAATTTGATCGATTTCATAGGCTTTAAGTGGAGTTCTTTCCATTCTTTCAAAACCAAATACCAAATCAAAATTCTCAAAATCTTTTCCATAAAGAAAACCAAAACCAATGTCATTTTGGTTGTAATTAGTAGAGTATTGGCTGTCTAAATCTAACTTATATCCACTAAATTTTTTTACAGTTATAAAATTTATGACTCCTGCTACAGCATCAGAACCATATACGGAAGTTGCTCCTTCTTTAAGAACTTCCATTTTTGTAAGAGCAATTTTTGGAATAATATTTGCGTCGACATAACCCTCTCCGTTGTATGAAGGCGTGCCAGTAAATGTTTGTCTTTTTGAATTTATTAGAAGCAATGTAGAAGCATGATCAAGACCTCTAAGTGTAATAGCAGACATTCCCTGATCTACTCCATCCATTGTATTGGTTTGAAAATGTGAACCAGAGGATGCAGATAAATATTTACTTATTTCAGCAATAGTTGAAACACCAATTTCATCGAATTTTTCTGCTGTAATTATTTCTACAGGGGAAAACTTTGATTCAGATTCTTTAAGAAGAGTGCCAGTAGTGATAACCTCCTCTATTTCCTCATTTGAGAAAATAGAAAAGGATATCAATATTAGCAGGAATAATTTGATCATTAATTTCTAATATATGGACGAGTTTTAATAACCCATCAATATATTAAAAATTTAATTTCAATCTAACTCCTACGTTCCTTCCTGGTAAAGGAACTTCGTTTTTAACAAAAGACGTATGATTTCTTGCTACCTCATCAAGAATGTTATTAGCAAAAACAGAAACTGATAGTTCTGAACCAGCTGCGAAATCAAATGTTTTCATTGCTTTCAAATCTAACATTCGAAATCCACTTGTTACTGTTTCGTCTTCACCTATGTCATCTTGTTTCGCCACATCTTTGAGAGTAACTTTCAATTCATAAGCATCATTATTTGCATACTTTACAGAATAGATATTTCTAGCCGGCACTACTCTTGATACTTTCGTACCATCTGAAAATTTTCCATTTACTGCATCTCTTCCAAAACTTAAATCTAAATAACCATTTGCAAGATCAATTTTTCTTCCAAATTGGAATTCATATCCGTTAAATTTTGCATCTTTCTGCATATACTCAGCTCTCTGAAGACCACCATGATCATCATGTTCATCTTCATGCTCATCTTCGTCATGACCTTCTTCATCATGATCATCTTCATCATGATGTTCTTCCACATCTTGAAGATATAGGAATTTATTTACATCATTCCTAAAGACTGCGAGTGATCCATAATAATCACCATTTCTATAATCAAAAGTAACATCGATATTATTTGAATTTTCAACATCTAAATCTGGGTCACCAACTTCAAATCTACCTCGTGCTAAATGTGGGCCATTCATGAATAACTCCATGCCGCCAGGCGCTCTAGCTACAGACGCAAAATTTATACTTGCTCCAAGATTATCAGAGAATTCTCTGCCTAGACTGAAAGAATAACTATACTCATTAAAGTCAAGATCATAGTAGTCAATCTCTTCTTCATGCTCTTCTTCTTCACCATGATCATCTTCCTCATGATGTTCTTCCTCATGATGAATGATGCCGCCTTGTCTATTTATTTTGTCAAATCTAAATCCAAATTTAACGTCATAAACATCGAAGTTTGTACCAGTGTAATAACCTAGCATAAACATTTCAGATGTCACTGGAGCCATATGTGCTTCTGATCCAACAACAGCCATGTCGCTATTAATTGAAGACATCATTAGCTTTCTTGAAACTACATCATTCCCAAAATCGAAAACTGTAGAAAACTCAGTTGCATCATTTAGAAAACTTGTAGGTCCTCCATGGCCACCATGTTCATCATGCTCTTCCTCATCCTCATGTTCATCATGGTCTTCTTCCATCTCCATATGTTGCTCAGTATGGATATAATCAGTATCTCTAAAATTGAACATAATTTTTTTCAAGACTTCACCTTTAACCATGTAGGCACCCTGAATATCAAAAGCTTCTGAATTTGTTGATGAAAAAATTCGTTCTTCTCCATGCTCATCATGATCATCTTCATCACCGTGCTCATCACCATGTTCATCACCGTGCGCTCCGGGTGGTTCAACGTGGTATGGAAGACCAAAAACGCTTTCTTGATCTCTGAAACCAACACCAAAGTATCCCCAGTCTCCTGTTTTGGAGATGCCAATCCTTTGAGCAGTTTTTGCAGCATCAGAATTTGCTAGAAAACTTGTTTCCTCATCTTCATGATGTTCTTCCTCATGGTCCTCATCATGATCTTCATCTTCATGATGTTCTTCCTCCATATGAATTACAGCTCCATCAGGAATGTCATAATTGCCAAAACTTGAATCTTTAAAAGCAAGGCTCACATTAAAACCGGCAATGTTATTTTTGTATGAAAAGCTTTGGGAATCGCCTTCACTTACGCTTTGTGTTTCAAGTCCAAGATTAATTTCCTGTTCATTAAAATCCTTTTTAGCTATTAAATCATCAACAATATTAATAATTCCTCCAACAGTACCTTTTGCATAAAGCAAAGATGAAGGTCCTCTTACTATCTCAACTTGTTTAATATCATTAAAGTCAATTTCGTTAGTATGGTCACCGCCCATTCCAGATACATCCTGAACTACAAAACCATTGTTTAGAATCTTTACCCTTGTACCTGTCATACCTCTTATTACAGGTCTGCCGACAGCAGCTCCGTAATCTTGAGATGAGACTCCCAGAAGATCATCTAAGGTTTCACCAAGACTTTGTGTAGCAGAACTGTCGATATCATCACCTTCAACAACGTGTAAAGGATCTTCTATATCTGCTAAAGCTGAAGATGTAAGTGATGAAGTAACAACTACTTCCTCTACGTCTTCTTGTGCATGTAAGCTATTTACTATAAAAACACTCATTAAAAGTGTTAAAAAATAATTTTTCATTTTACCTCCTTTAAAAAATTAAAATTTAAATAATTGGGATCTTTATCTTTGTGGAGGGGCTCTTGTAAGGAAGTAATCGAAATTGATAGCTAGAAGATATTCATCAAGATCAAGTTCAATAAAATAAAGTTTAGTGGTTATCTTTTCTACTTCAACAGAAGCGGTAGCCTCAATTTCAGTATGACAAACATAACACTCAACTTCTTGATGATTATCAACATAATCATCTGCATGGCTAAGTGAGTCAAATGTAATGGTTGCTACAAAAATCAATGCAGCTAAAGATATGAATGAAAAACTCTTCTTAGACATATCGAAATAGTATCTTATTATTCAAAAATTAAAAGTGTTTGATTAAAAATGGTGGGTCTGGCTGGATTTGAACCGGCGACCTCACCCTTATCAGGGGTGCGCTCTAACCAACTGAGCTACAGACCCAAGGGAAAACATTATATGGTTTTTGATCGTATTTAGGTAGAGTAAAATAATTTATTCTTATGAATCTTAAATTTGGATTAGTTGCTCTTCTAATTTCTTCTTTTCTTGCTTCTATTGTTCAGTTCAATTTCGGAAAAACAGAAATCACACTTGAAAAACTAGATACAGGTAATGGCCAGTATATTTATTATGATCTGTACAAACCAAAGATAGCTTCAGAAAAAAATAAAGTCCCCTTTATAGCTATTATCCCTGGCTTCCAAAGATCGAAAGAAGCCCTTTCTAATATTGCTATAGAGCTTTCTCGAAGAGGTTATGTTGTGGGTTTAATAGATCCATATGCGCAAGGACTATCAAGCTCCTCAAGAAGCAGGATTGCAGCAACAACACAAGGCTATGGCATGTTTGCCCTAATAGAACATGTAAATGAAAGTTCTGACTTTAATTTCATTAATAAAGAACTTTTAGGCTCAACCGGACATTCTATGGGAGGGAATGCAGCAATTAGAGGTGCAAATTATTTTGGAAAGAAAGCAGACGAACAAAATGTTACGCATTGTACGATGAGGGCTCATTTAGGAATGAGTTAAAAAATTGGGATGCGGCAAATATGAAAATCGCTCCAGAATCTTTACGTACAGTTAACAGCGGTTTAAAGAAAGAAGAGCATATTTCTGAAGTTGAATTAGGGAAATATTATGGTGACTTGGAGTCGAATACACTCAGAGTAATTTTTAATGAAGAATTACTTCATCCATTTCAACCCTACAATGCGGAAGCAACTGCTAACCAATTAGCCTATTTTGAAACTGTATTTGGTGCTCCAATAAAACTCGATACGTATGATCAAATCTGGCAATGGAAAGAGTTCTTTACATTATTAAATATGATCATCTCATTTTGGCTTTTAATTCCCTTAACAAGAACACTATTGAAAATTAATTTCTTTAAGACACTTGTTAAACCTATACCTGAAGCTTTGCCAGTTCAAAATAGAGTAGGAAAAACTATATTTTGGTCAGTCTTTTTTGTAAGTGCTGGAATAGCATGTGTTACTTTTATTCCTCTTGTTGAGGTTGCAAAAACACTTTTTCCAGAAGCTGCCACAAGACAACTTACTTGGTTTTTTCCACAAAGAATGAATAACTCAGTTATGCTCTGGGCGCTCTTGAATGGCTCAATTGGAATATTCCTTTTCTTTGTTACGTATTATTTTTTTGGAAAGAAACACGGAGTAAAAATTAATTCATGGGGCTTAGAACTCTCTTTCAAGGACATATACAAAACCATCTTACTGGGCTTAATAATTTTTATTGTGTATTTCTCTTTACTCTTTTTAATTTACTTCTTATTTCACATTGATTATAGATTTTGGTTTATGGGTGTAAGGATTTTTCAACCTGAAATGCTTTTAGTCTTAGCAATGTACTTCCCTTTCTTTTTTGTCTTTTTCTTTTCAAATTCTTTAAGAGTAAATGGTGGTATGAGATTTAAAAATCAGCCCGAATGGCTATCAAGGTTAATTGCAGGATTTGCTAATTCTGCCGGATTAATTTTAATAATAGTCATTCAATATATTACTTATGGTTTTACAGGCGAAGTTTTTTGGACTATAAATTGGCTAAGTGTAAATTTATTATTTGGTATCGTTCCGATAATGTTTATTTTGCCTTATTTCAATAGGATCTTTTTTTACATGACTGGTAGATCTTTGCTTGGCCCTATAGTGACATGTCTAATTTTTATAATGATCCTCTCAACAAATACGGTAGTTTATTTACCAATTTAAGGGCTTTAATTATTATTTTTTAATAATATCTAATTGTTATGAAAAAATTAATTTTAATTACTGCATCTCTATTTTCTTTATGCATTGCATCAGATGATTTAAATGAAAAAAAAATAAGTGATATTACCGTCGAACAGCTTACAGACATTGTGAGACAAATTGTTCAGGAAACAATTGAGAAATGTGTTGTGACTGGAGATATGGAAGGAAGAGCTAAATTTAATTTAGCTGTTGAGGGTGAAGTTGTTGCACAAATGATATGCAAATTTGATGAAGAAGCTAATCTTGTTGAGGAAAAATAATTTTATAAATTCCTAGTCCAGCTAAGCAACCAACAAATTGCATTAAAACAAACATTGGAAAGTCGTATGGGCTTATTCCTGCAAAAGAGTCTGAAAAAATTCTTCCGAAAGTAACTGCTGGATTTGCAAAAGATGTCGAAGAGGTAAACCAATAAGCTGCACCAATAAATGAGGCAACCATAATTGCAACTTTATCTTTTGGAGAAGCTAATATTACAATCAACAAACCTGCAGTTGCTACAATTTCAGAAAGCCAAATATTTACACCTGTCCGAGGCTTCTCTGAGAATTCTATATATTCAAATCCGAACATTACATTGGCTAAAATAGCTCCCAACATTGCACCTAACGACTGAGCAAATACAAAAAATAGGAATGTTAAAAATTTAATTTCTCCCCTAATATGCATTACAAGTGATACAGCAGGGTTAAAATGCGAGCTATTAACTGAAAAAATTGTTATTAAAAAATATAATCCCCAAAAAGTAGCTAGAGAATTTGCTAATAGTGATATTGCATCATTTCCTGATGATAAATTTTCACCCATAATCCCAGAACCAACAACTATACAAACTAATAGAAGTGTTCCTAAGAATTCAGAAAGTATATTTTTAATCATCTTTACTAAATTGATCTAAAATATTTCTTAAAATCATATCCCTTACCTCGTCAAATTCTTTTTCATTCATATTTTTTGGGTCAGGTATATTCCAGTCTAAATTTATTGCACCAGGAAAATATGGGCAGTCATCCCCACAACCCATTGTTATAACAAAATCAAAATCCTCACCAATAAAATCACTTACAGATTTTGGTTTTAAATTGCTTACTTCTATTCCATATCTTTTAAGAGAAGCAATAGCTTTTGGATTTACCTGATCTGCTGGATGTGAACCAGCCGAGAATGCTTGCAGTTGGGTGCGAAATGACATGTCAGTCAAAGCCTGAGCTATTTGACTTCTACAAGCATTCTCGATACAGACAAATAAAACTTTATCTTTCAATCTTTAATAACTGTATTTAAAACTAATTGAAGCAGACGAAGCAGTTGAATAAGATTCAAAGACTTGATTGCCCTGAAGTGCCTCATATGGCTCTTCTAGTAGATTTCGAAGCTTTACAGTGACATCTAAATCTCCATTCCATGCTTGAAATGATTTTTTATAAACAATATCAAGTAATGGGGGTAGATCTTCAAGAACATTTGGAATGACATCCGATCCTAACTCTCTAATTCTCTCCCCTACATCGTTGTATATAATACTAAATCTAGAATCATCGGCTGCATAATAACCTAACTGAATATTTAAAATATCCTCTGGTTGACCTACAAGCGGTCTATCATCGTAAGATGACAAAACAACAAACTCTGGATTTGTTACAGCATTTGATTCTGTATAAGTGAAATTTATTTTTCCAAAAAAATCATATCCCTTTATTAACTCACCGAATTGTTTTTGATATTCAAATTCAGCTCCATCGAGTTCAGCTGTACTTGCATTTCTATAACTTACGTAACTAGTTGTAGCTGCAGCCTCTAAAACCTGTTCTATAGGGTTTATAAATTCTTTCTTAAAATAAGAAAGAGTAAGAAATTCATCAAAACCAAAATACCACTCATAACGCAGATCATAATTTGTAATTTCTGAGGATTTTAAACCTAAAAACCCTCTTTCTAATCTGTCTGTTTCGAAGTTGCTAAATAAAACTGGAGACATTTCCCTAAATTGTGGTCTTGATACTGTCTCACTATAACCAAACCTTAATTGCATATTGTTTTCAAATTCATAAGTTAATGTTATAGCTGGTAGTAATTTATCTAAATCATCATTAGCAGTGGAAAAGTCTTGTCCTCCAAAAAAACTTTCAGTTATAACTTCCATTTCTGAGTTTTCCTGCCTTGCTCCTGCGCTCATGCTTAAGTTATCGTTAACCATAGTTTCAAAAGAGAAATAAAAGGCATCAATTTCTAAATTACCCTCATAATTATCTGTATTCAAAGTCTCTTCGAGAAGAATCAATCCTGATCTATCAAGACGGAAGTTCTCAGGAGCCATTATTTTATTAATGGGTTGTAATCTAAACTCTCGTGAAGCAAATAGGGAGCCATTTACAAAATCTGGTAAAAATCTGTATCTTTTTACATCAGTAATTCTAGACTTTTCGAGTCGTTTTAAACCAAACTTAAAATCTATTGTTCTCTCAGTTGTTTCGAAAGGATAAACAAAATCGATAGCAACCTCATCAGCATCATCATCTAACCATGAAAACTGTGTTGAATTACTGTCTGATCTTCTTGAAAATTCTAAGACACCTCCACAATCTTGAATAAATGCAGCATCACACTCATAGAAATATTCTCTTTCGAAAGGCGACCATCTCTTGCCGTCTGCATGGCTCAAGCGCCAATCAATAGCAAGACCAGAACTAAGGTCATGTTTTCCTGAGATAGTATTAGAATTGATTTGCCTCTCTACCCATTCAATTTTTGTATTAAAACCGTAAAAGTCAGCTTCAATATTTTTTCCATTACTTTCAGTGAGGCGATCGTCAGTTTTCCTTACTAATAAACTTGTAAATTGAATGTAATTGAGACCATCTATGTCCCAACCAAAAGTTGTAAGTAAGTTCGAATCCAATTGATTATTAGTTTTTTTAACGTCATACGTATCTCTGCCTACTAATTCTTCACCAGAACCCCTAGCATAGTTTGTTCTTTTGATATCAGGTATGTATGAATTTGAATTATCATAACCAGCACTGATAACAACACCAAATCTTCCATAATCATTATCAAATGAATTCCCATATGAAAAATCAAAACCAAAGTTCGGAGACAAACTCTTAATCTGTGGGGCCCATTGACCTCCAAAATTTTGACCTGCAGTTACAAGTTCAGCATATGAAGCAGATGCAAGAGAAATAAAATCTCCATTTGCATATATAGGAGAAAGAGAAGAAGGTAGGTTTCTTGATCCAGTATCAAAACCCGTCCAGTCATCATTATATCCTTCCATTGTAGGAGCATCCTTTCCTGTAGCTAATGAGTTATATCCTGTAGAGAAGCCATATTCAAAAAATTCTTCATCAGGGAGGGCTTTTGTTCTCATATCTATAACTCCTCCACCAAATTCTCCAGGATATTGTGGCGAGTAAGTTTTTTGAACCAACACACTTTCTAATACAGATGTTGGGAAGATATCGAAAGGCACGACACGTTTTAGAGGTTCAGGGCTAGGTAATAAAACTCCATTTAACAAAGCTGAAGAATACCTTTCACCTAAACCTCTTACAAAAACATACTTTCCTTTAACAAGACTTAAACCAGTAACTCTTTTTAAAGCATCTGATGCTTCACTGTCTCCTGCAATACTAATAGCCTCAGCAGTAATGACACTTGAAATTTCGCTTGTATCCCTTTTTTCGTCTGGAATAAAGCTTACGGAAACTTTCACCTCTTCAATTTGCTCCTGGTTTTCTTGAGCGGAAATCAAAGGTATTAAAAGCAATAATAATAAAACTCTATACATATTTAGCACCCTAAAAAAGCTACCCCAAGTAATTGGGGTAGCAAAATAAATTAATTAAAATTAATTTGATGGATCAACAGCCCAATTTGCAGTCCAATCTGCACTTGATCCCGAACATGCACCAATGTGCGAAGTAGCATCAAAGAAACTATCAGCAGATAGATCGTCAGCTACAACTGCGTTCTCATTCGCGCCATTACAATAACCTGTCAAAGAATTAGTACCTGCTGCAGATCCATTCTTTGTCATCATTGTTTCGGTTTGAGCTATTGTTGGTCCACTTCCATCTTCAGTTGTAAGTGTTAAAGATGAACACGACCAGAATGCTTTCTTAAAGCTGAGATAGTCTTCACCTGTACCATCGCCATTAAAGTCATATGTTGTGTCATCATCAACATCCAAACAACCATGTGGATCTAAAGCAACAACCATGTTGTTACCATCAAAACCAGTTCCCTCTCTAAGGAGAATAGCGGTCCCTGTTTTGTCGTTAGTTGCCAAGGTATCGCCAACAATGGTTAAGTTTGCAAATTTTGGATATGAAAACAACAATGGTGCTCCAAAAGAGTTTGTTGCACCTCTATCCATATCACTTCCATAGTTATCTGCTTCTATAGACCTGTCGATAGAATAGGTCTGATTAGTAGAGTCATATCTCTGCCAAATAATAGCATGTTGAACTTTTCCTCTCCAACCATCTGTCCAGTCAATAGAATCATCAGAAGCTCCAACTACAAATAAATGTTTTGCGTTTACTGAGCCACCAAAGAACTCAATACCATCGTCAGATGTATTCATAGTCTGGATATAATCAAGTTCAGTCTTGTTGCCAACTGCTTGAAAAGCAATACCATTTAATTCATCCTCGGCATTGAATTTTCTTCCAGCATATTTAACAACTGTATAGAACATATTGCCGCTGTTATCAGCATCATTTGTACCACCATATGTTCCTGAAGCACCTTCTCCAGAAGCAGTGCACGCAGCAGAACCTAAGTCAGCAAAATTACATTTATTTTGATAAGCAAGTCCATTAAAGACTAACCCACCCCAATCAGCAGTAATGTTATCGTTTAAAGTTGAGCTATCACTTGAACCAGAAGTTCTTACCTCTCTGCTTGTAGTAAATGTTACAGGAGCACCTGGAGCACCATTTGCAAGCATTTTTGAATATACAGGCACGATGACATAATCAAGATCTGTAGATGCACCTTCACCAGCAACAGAATCACTGTAAATTGTTACACCTGGATCTATTTGTAGATACTGTGCGCCAGCATCTGTTCCGTCACCAACAACTAGCTTACCTTTCATAACATACGGCAAACCACCACCGATAAGCCTAATATTTTTATCAGCAAGATTAGAAGCAACAAGTTCACAGGCTGCTCCGCCGCCGTCTTTCATAGTTGTTAAGGCAGTGCCATACGGACAGTAACTGTTCATGTTTTCAATATGAAGACCAAAAGTCCAACCTTTAGTCCAGTCGTCTGCATCGCTTTTTACACCACCAATAAAATCTGTGCTTTCCAAATTAGCATCATAGTTATTAGCATTTCTTATGGAGTCAGCATAATAAGAATTAACTAACGGATGTGATAGGTAAGCAGCATTTCTTGCGGAACCATGTAACCCTGTAGCCGCGAATTGAACTACGGGCTGTGCCAGTAACACTGCTCCTGCATCAAAAACATCAGCACCGGTATCGTTGCTTGAAGGATCAAAGAATCCAGGTGATGCAGCCATATCACCACATTTCACTGAATCAAAGATAGAACCTTCAAATCTGATTCCATTCATAGATGATTCTGCATGCTTATAAGTTTCATTATCATCAATATCTAGACAATAGCTTGAATCATCAGGATTTCCCGCAATTATTGAGTTAAGAATATATGCTCCTGTACCTTCTCTAAGGAGCAATGTATCTCCACCATAATCTTGAACAAAAGTTACATTAGACATTTTAGGGAAAGATCTTGGAGCTCTGTCCATATCACTTCCAAGATTATCAGCCTCAATTACATTATCTTTTGGCCTTGCAGCATCTGTTGCTGGGAAAAGTGTTTGAACTACAACTCCATATTGTGCAAAACCTCTCCAACCATCTGTCCAGTCTACAGAGTCATCAGAGGCACCTGTTACAACGAAGTGTTTCATACCTACTGTACCACCAAAGAACTCAATACCATCATCGGAACCATTATGGACTTGTATATAATCAACTTCTGTTCCTGAACCTACTGCTTGGAAAGCAACTCCATTCAATTCATCTTCATTAGTAAACTTATAACCAGCATACTTAACTTGGAAGTACTTCATACTACCTGAGTTATCTGCATCATCAGTGCCACCGTAATAACCAGATGCACCTTCACCAGAAGCTGTACAAGCTGCTGTTCCTAAATCTGCAACATTACAATTATTTTGAGTAGCTAATCCAGAAATAACTAAACCACCCCATTGTGCTTCAGCACCATCAGTGACTTCTCCGGTAAGGTCACTTGCTCCTGTCATGACTACAGGCGCGTTAGCTGAACCAGAAACATTTAATTTGGATCCAGGTTTAACTACAAGATAATCTACATCAGAATCTGATACAGAACTGCCCAACGAAGCAACCCATGCAGTTGCATTTGTATAACCTGCACCAGCAGTACCAACAATTGTTGTACCAGCTGAGATATTTAATACTCCATCCGCACCAGCATCTGTGAAAGTTAAAAGACATACTGATTTCGATGCACCATCTAAATCAACAGTATCTACTCCACTATCTTCACCAATTGGACAATCAGGAGCAGGTGTAGGAGCAGGTGTAGGAGCCGGCGTAGGAGCAGGCGTAGGAGCTGGCGTAGGAGCAGGCGTAGGAGCAGGAGCTGGGCTATCTGATCCACCACCACCGCAGGCAGCAACGAATAATGTTGTCAAAATAATGACAATAGGATTAAGAAATCTTTTCATAAAATCTCCAAAAAGTTACTTCTTAAATTTATTTATTTTGTGTTGCAAAAAAGTTAAAAAATGAAACAATTTTGAAAAATTTGATATGTGAATGTGAACAATGTGACAGGCTGGTAAAAATTAATTCACACAAGAAAAATGCATGACATTATTTTGTTCTAATCTTTTTATTAGTTTAAATCCAAATGCTGGAGCAGTCGTATATATTCCTCCCTCAAGATTTGAACAATCATTTAATAAACAAAGTGCTGATTCTGTTATCATTTTTGAAGTAGAAGAATAACCAGGATCGCCCTGACCTTTGACTGATACTTTTAATTTAATTTCATTATCTTTAAGGCCTAGAAATAACATCTCATAATATCCTGCATCTCTTACTTCTTTTGAAGGTCCCTCTCCAGGCTTTGGCGCATTACCAAGAGGGTTATGTGAGGCTATAGCTTTAGCAACTTTTTCACCTTCATCACCCTTGCCTGCTGGAATCATTTCTTCATAAATAAACTCTTCGCCATATGGGAAATTCAACATTAAATTTGATCGATGCACATTTTTAGTATTTATGGGAGCCATAAAAAAAGGAGCGACCCATTCTTTTGTAATCTCATCAAAGTAAGGTTTATTTCCATGTGGTTGATCAGCACCTTTAAATCCCTCACATAATGCAAAAGGGTTTATCAATACTTGAAATAAATTAGGATTTGTCTTCAATTTAGACATTGTTGCTTTTAAAGAAGCTAATGTACCTCCTGAAAATTCTCCTTTGAGAGATACGACTCTACATTTGATCTCTTTCAAGCTTTCACCAAACTTTTCTTGAGCTAGATTTTGCATGTAAAAAACGCCTAAATCCGATGGAATGGAATCATAGCCGCAGCTGTGTACTATTCTTGAGCCACTTTTTTTAGTTTCAGGAATAAATTTCTGCATTTCATACATCCATCCAGGCTCACCGCATAGATCGACATAATCCACGCCGAGTTTAGCGCACATTTCAATTAATAAATTTCCATACAACTGGTAGGGTCCAACAGTTGTAATAACTAATTTAGTTTTAGACAAAGCATTTTGAATATCATTTTGTGATTCTGAATCAATAATTAATATTGGTGCATCGCAAGATAACTGTTCTTTAACTGCTTCAAGTTTTTCTTTATTTCTCCCTGCTAAAGCCCAGCTTATAGTATCCTTATAATTATTATCTAAATACTCCACAACTAGCTTTCCTGTAAAACTGGTTGCGCCAAAAACAATTAAGTCAAAATCTTTGCTACTCATATCAATGGTTTTTTAAAGTTAAATATATAAATTTTTTCTTTCCTATTTGAACTAATTTTTTTTCATCTAAACCAAAATCATAATCTTTCGATTCAACTTTCTGCTGATCAATTTTTACTGCTCCTTGATTTATTAATCTTAAAGCCTCAGATGTGCTTGATACCATATCAATATCTTTGAGAATATTTGCTAGTGGAATAGCCTCTTTAGTCTTAAGAATTTTCTCTGGAATATTATCTGGTATTTCATTTTTTGAAAATTTCTTTAAAAAGTTTTCCTTTGCATTCTGGGCACTCTCTTCACTTGAAAATCTCTCTGTAAGTTCAAGAGCAAGAAGAATTTTTATGTCTCTTGGATTATCGCCTTTAGAGATTGCTTTTTTTAGAGCAGATATTTCATCTAAAGGTTTTAAGCTAAGGAGATCAAACCACTTAAACATTATCTCATCTGGAATTGACATTGTTTTGCCAAAAATTTCATCAGGATCTTCAGTAATACCAATGTAATTATCTTCACTTTTTGACATTTTCTTTACTCCATCTAAGCCCTCAAGTAACGGTAAGGTAATTACAGTTTGAGGCTCTTGTTGTGCATTTTTTTGTAAGTCTCTTCCTACTAAAAGATTAAATTTTTGATCAGTTCCACCTAGTTCTACATCAGTTTTTAAAAAAACAGAATCATATCCTTGCATTAGAGGATACAGAAATTCATGTATTGATATTGGCTGATTATTTTTATAACGTTTTGAAAAGTCATCTCTCTCAATCATCCTTGCAACAGTTGACTGTGCTGCGAGAGTTATCATCTCAGTAGCAGTGAGTTTATTACCCCAACGTGAATTAAAATCAACAATTGTTTTTTTGTCATCTAAAACTTTAAATACCTGAGATTTATAAGTTTCTGCATTATTTTTTATTTCTTTTTCTGATAATGGGGGTCTAGTTTTATTCTTACCACTTGGATCGCCAATTTTTCCAGTAAAATCACCAATTAAAAAAACTACATTATGACCGAGGTCTTGAAATTGCCTCATTTTTCTAAGAATTACAGTATGTCCCAAATGCAAATCAGGTGCAGTGGGATCAAAACCAACTTTAATATTAAGTTTTTTTCCTTTCTTTAATTTTGCTATTAATTCTTTTTCACCAATAATCTCATCGATGCCTTGTTTAATAATTTGAAGTTGTTCTTTGTAATTATTCATAGTGCTTTATATATAATATCAACATCATGAATATTGATTATCGCTTAAAGTTTGCTTTGTTTCTAATTTTGGCAGCAATTGTTTTTTTTATGTTCAAAGCAAACAACATTTTTGAAAACAAAATTGTTACCCACCAAAGCAAGAGTATAACTTTCAATGATGATACAAAGCCGATTCAAATAGGTTCTACTGACGAGACAACTTATAAAATTAAAAAGGGAGATACTTTTTACTCACTCTTAAAACAATTAAAAATTAATCCCTTGCTAATAAATAAAATCGTAAACGATGAGAACTTAAATTCTTTTAAAACTCTTTTGCCAGGCAATGAAATAATATTTTCAAATATCGGTAAAAAAATATTCTTGAAAAAATTTGATGGAAAATCCGCAGTAGATCTAATTGAGATTTCTGGAGATAGATTTAAATTAAAAAAATTAACAAACCTCAATTCTTACCTTGCTTTTAAAGAATACAAAATTGAACGATCATTGTATGAATCTGCTTTAAAAGCTGAGGTTCCAAATAATATTATTGATGAATTAATGATAGTTTTTGGATGGGATATAGATTTTGTATTTGATGTAAGGGTTGGTGACAAAGTTAAGGTTTTATATACAGAATTTTATCTTGAGGGAAGACTTCTTGGGAATTCAGATATTTTAGCTGCGACATTTATAAATAATGGAAAAGAATTCTCTGTTTTTAGATTTTCCCAACAAGGGGTAAAGGACTACTTCTCTGCGGATGGTAAAAGTGTAAAGAAATCTTTCTTAAAAACTCCAATTGAATTTGCCGCTATTACATCGCCTTACAATTTAAAAAGGAAACATCCAATCTTGAATACTATAAGACCACACACTGGAACAGATTACAGAGGAAAAACTGGGACTCCAGTAAAAGTTACAGGAGATGGGATTGTAGTCAGAGCAAACTTTTCAAACTCATATGGAAATATTATTGATGTAAAACACTTCAATAAATATTTAACAAGATATGCACATTTAAATAATTTTGAAAGAAATATTAAAGTTGGATCGAGAGTGAAACAGGGACAAGTAATTGGTTATGTAGGTTCTACTGGATTAGCAACTGGGCCACATTTACATTATGAATTTCGAATTAATGGGAAACATACTAATCCAGTAAATGTATCTATGCCCGATGCTCAACCTATAAACCAATATAATAAAGCTGCATTTAATAAAGTAACTAAGGAGAGAATAGGTTTAATAAATAATCTTTCATCAATCTAATGGGAAATAATTCAGCCTTCATTGGAATAATGTCTGGCACAAGCAAGGATGCTCTAGATGGTGGGCTCTATGTTTTTGAAGAAAGTAAAAAATCGTTCAAATTTCGTCATTTGCAAAGCATAAATTTTTCAAAACAGTACAAAAATTTTCAAAGTACTGAATTAATAAATGAGGAAATAACAAATAAATCGATTGAACTTGTTAAGAAAATACTTGAACAAGTTAAAGATACCCCAAGTGGGATTGCTTTCAGTGGACAAACAATTAAACATACAGATTCAGAAAGCATACAAGCCGGAAACCCACAATTAATTGCAGACTCTACTGGGATAAAAGTTTATTCAGATTTTAGGAATTGGGATATCAAAAATGGTGGAAAAGGAGCACCATTAATACCTGCTTTTCATGAGTTTTTATTTTCAGAAGGTTCTGAGACCAAGCTTATTATCAATATTGGTGGAATTGCAAATGGCACACATCTTTCAGATACAGGTATTAATATTGCTTCAGATATAGGGCCGGGAAATTGTTTATTAGATTATGCAGCATCTAAAATTGTAAATATTGATTTCGATAAAGACGGTAAAATTGCATCAAGAGGAAAAATTAACAAAAAATTATTTGAGGAATTGATCAATAATTTTCCTGAAAATATCTATCCCAGGGCAGATGATCTAAAGGTCTACACAGAATATTTTTTTAAAAATTTTGAAAGTTTTAAGAAATTACCTTCAAATGATCTCTTTAGAACACTTACAGAAGTAACTGCTGAAATGATATTTAAATTCTTTGTATTTTGTGAAAGGCCTGAAAAAGTAATCTTTCATGGTGGAGGGACTTTAAACAGTTTTCTTATGGAAAGAATAGAAAAGAAAATTGAAAAGAAGTTGCATACAACTGATGATTTTGGAGTGCCTTCAAAATATGTTGAATCGGCTGGTTTTGCCTACTTAGCTTATAAGAAAAGATCTGAAATTTTTTTTCCTAAATAGAGAAAGATGCCCCACATCCACAGGTTGACTTAGCGTTTGGATTTTCCACGGTAAATTTCGCACCCATTAAGTCTTCTTTGTAATCAACTACAGAGCCAGCAATATATGGATATGAAAGCTCATCAAGAAGAATTGAAAGCTCATTATCAAATTTTAAGATGTGATCTTCATCCTTATCTAAATCATCAAATTTAAAACCGTATTGAAATCCCGAACAACCTCCCCCAGTAACATACACTCTGAAGAGTCTCTTATCTTCATTTGATTGAAGACTTAAGATTTTCTTCTTAGCACTGTCCGATAGTGCAAATGGTGTTGCTTTATTTGATTTTACTTCCATAAATTAATATTAACTCAGCACAATTCTAACAAAAAATGTTAATGAACTATAATTCAGGAAGACATGTCAAAAAAAATACTTTTAATACACTCTAGTGTTGATGGTCATACAGTCAAAATTCTTGACAAAATATCCTCTCTGATTGGAGAAAAAAGAAGTGTAACCAAAAAATGCATTTCAGAAGTGAGTAAAGACTTAATTAAACAAAGTGATTCTATAGTTATAGGAGCTAGCATAAGGTATGGAGACCATCGAAAAAATCTTTACGAGTTTGTCGATCAAAATAAGGACCTGCTTGATGAAAAAGATAATGCATTTTTCAGTGTGAATGCAGTCGCGAGAAAGGAAGATAAGAATACCGCAAACACAAATCCTTACATTACAAAATTTTTACGTAAATCTAAGTGGAGACCAAAAAAAATTGAGGTATTTGCAGGCAGAATTGATTATCCAAAATACAACGCCTTCGATAAGTACATGATTAGGTTCATTATGTGGATTACGAGTGGCCCTACAAATATGAATGAAAGTTATGAGTTTACAAACTGGAATCAGGTTAAAAAGTTTGCACAAGAGATTAGTTGAAAATGTTAAAAAATATTCAATCTGGTATATACGCAATAACCCCTACATCGCTTAGAGCCGATGAACTTTTAAATGCTGTAGAAGACACGCTGTCATCTGGCATTGAAATCATACAATACCGCTTTGATGATTGTATAAATTTTGATGAACGATTAAAAACTGCCACAAAATTAAAAAAAATATGCTTAGATAATAATGCCTGCTTCATTATCAATAATGACTACTTGCTTGCAGAATATTTAGGTACAGGATTACATATAGGACCAGACCTTGAAGATTTAAGTTTTCTGCTTACCAGCGAAAATATTGAATTTATTGGCCTTAGCTGTAAGTCAAATATTTCAGCTCAAAAAAATGATTCAAATAATGTCTTCTCTTATTATTCTTTTGGTCCTACTTTTTACTCACAAACAAAAAGGAGTGAAAGAGGTGAGATTGATTTAAAATATGTATCAGAAAATATGGATGAAAACTCAATAAATATTGCTATTGGAGGAATTAATAATACAAATCTCTCTCAAATCAAGAAAGGTGGTTTTCAAATGGCTGCAATTTGTGAAGGCATTTACTCAGATAAATCAGATATTAAGGAAAGAAGTAAACAATTATTAGAAATTTGGAATGAAAACTAAAAACTCCAAGGAGCTATTCAAAAAATCTAAAGAACATATTGCGGGAGGTGTAAACTCGCCTGTAAGAGCTTTTAAAAGTGTGGGTGGTACGCCTATTTTTTTTAAAAAATCGAGAGGTTGCTATCTTTATGATGAAGATGGCAACAAATATTTAGACTTTGTTGGCTCTTGGGGGCCAATGGTCCTAGGACATTCAAATAAAGCAATTGTAAATGCTATAAAAAAACAAGCTTCTAAAGCAATTAGTTTTGGCGCTCCAACAAAAAATGAATTAGAAATTGCAAAAATAATAAAGAGTTATATCCCCAGCATAGAAAAACTTCGTATGGTTAATTCGGGTACGGAAGCTACTATGAGCTGTATAAGATTAGCGAGAGGTACAACTGGTAGAAAAAAAATAATTAAATTCATTGGTTGTTACCATGGGCACGTGGATTCCTTATTAGTAAAAGCTGGATCAGGTGCTGCAACACTTGGTGTGCCAGACTCGCCAGGAATTCCGGATGAACTCTCTAAATTAACAATTACACTTGAATACAATAATGCTTCTGAACTCAAGAAGGCTTTTACAAAATTTGGAGAAGATATTGCAGCAGTGATAGTTGAACCAATTGCTGGAAACATGGGATTTATTGAACCAGATGAAAATTTTCTTAAAACTTTAAGAAGTCTATGCACCAAAAATAAATCAATTTTAATCTTTGATGAAGTAATGACAGGTTTTAGAGTCGCTAGAGGTGGAGTTCAGGAGCTTTTTAATATAAAACCAGATTTAACTGCACTTGGAAAAATAGTTGGAGGAGGATTACCAGTTGGAGTATATGGAGGAAAAGCCAAAATAATGAATAATATTTCTCCCGATGGACCTGTTTATCAAGCAGGCACATTATCTGGTAACCCAGTTGCAGTAAGTGCTGGAACAGCTCTGCTGAAACAATTAAAAAATAAAAAAATGTTTAGTGAATTAGAAAGAAAAGGTGAGATCTTCTTAAAAGGTCTTAAAGAAGAGGCAGAAAAAAATGGTATTCCATTTTGCTATAACATTAGAGGAGGTATGTTTGGCTTCTTCTTTTCAAATAAGCTGCCAAAAAATTTCCAAGAAGTATCTGATACAAATATAAGCATGTTTAATAAATTTTTCCGACTTATGTTAGAACAAAATGTATATTTGCCCCCTTCAGCTTTTGAAAGTTGTTTTTTATCTACTGAACACACGCAAGAACAGTTAATGAAAACTGTTAAGCTATCATCTAAAGTTTTCAATGAGCTTAATGGGTGCCTCCTAAATTAGAAAATATGAATAATTTAGATATTCTTGGTGTAGGTAATGCTCTTGTTGATGAAACTTTTTATATCGAAGAGGATTTAGTTAGAAAAACAAATTTAAATTTTAATCAGTTCAAACAAATAAGCTACTCCGAACAACAAGAAATAAAGTCATTGTTAGGAAATCAGGTTCCTGAAATAGTTTGCGGTGGATCAACTACAAATAGCTTAGTAGCAGCTTCAAATTTTGGTTCAATATGTGGACATATATGTCAGCTAGGAAGAGATTCATTGGGTGATTTGTATGAACAAAACTTAAAGGAAAATAATATTGAGGTTATTAACTCTTTGAGACTAGATGAAATAAATACCGGTAGATGTTTGGTTTTAATTTCACCAAATAGTGAAAGAACAATGGGAACTTATTTAGGCGCATCTGAAAATTTACAATTTAGTAAGGATTTTTTAGTAGCCCTAACAAAATCAAAAATTTTATTTTCTGAGGGATATCAATTTACCTCGAATCAAAACTATGATGTTTTTTTACAGATTTTAAAAATGGCAAATCATAAGATTGATTTTGCTCTAAGCCTTTCAGATCCCAATGTAGTAAATATTTTTAAAGATCGTTTTTTAGAGGTCCTAAAAATCAAACAAGCTAAGTATTTATTTTGTAATAAGGATGAAGCAATTGCTCTTACTGGTGAGAATTTTAAGAATGAATTGCCAAAGTACGCTCAGAATTTTGTTGTAACTGATGGTGCAAATGAGTCCTTTATATTTGAAGATGGCAAATCATCAAATTTAAAGGCATATAAAGTAGATGCTATTGATTCGAACGGTGCAGGGGATATCTTTGCTGGTAGTTGTTTACATGCAATTATATCTGGTGAAGATTTTCATGAATCCTGTAATTTTGGGAATTATGCCTCATCTCAAATAGTTCAAGAAAGAAGTCCAAGACTTACCCAAGACGGATATATAAAGCTTAAGGAAAATTATCTAGAATTGTGAAGCCTGAAGTTGTTAATCATAAAAACTTTAATTTGAATACAAATTTGATTTCAAAAAACTGCTTATCAATTATTTCAAAATTACACAGAAAGGGTTTCCAAGCATATATTGTGGGTGGGGGTGTTAGAGACTTAATTCAAAAACTTGACCCGAAAGATTTTGATATTGTTACAAATTGTGAGCCTGGACAAATAAGAAAAATTTTTAAAAACTCAAGAATTATTGGACGTCGGTTTAAATTAGTTCACATCACATTTCCAGATGAAATCGTGGAGACTACTACTTTTAGGTCTGACTCTAAAGATAATGAAGGATCAATTGAAGTAAATGAAAAAGGGAGAATCCTCAGAGATAATAGTTGGGGAACGCAAGAAGAAGATGTCAAAAGAAGAGATTTTAAGATTAACTCACTTTACTATGACCCTTTTAAAGGTGAGATCATTGATTATTTTGGAGGAATTAAAGATCTTGGTAATAAGAATGTAACATTCATTGGTGATCCAGAAAAAAGAATTTTAGAAGATCCTGTAAGAATTCTCAGAGCAATAAGGTTTGCAGCAAAATTAAACTTTAGTATCGAAAAAAGTGCAAAAAAAATCATTCTTGAACAAAAACATCATCTTTATGAAATCTCACCTGCGAGAATTTATGAAGAAGTTCTGAAATTATTTTTATCTGGGCATGCAGAGATGTCCTATAAAATTCTTAATGAATATAAAGTGTTTGAAATTCTTTTTCCTCACGTCTCAGATGTTAACGAAGAGTTTGAGAACTTTTTTTTAACTGCTTTTAAAGAAACAGATAGGAGGTACAAAGTTGGGAAGAAACTTAATCCAGGCTTTATTTTTGCCCTTTTGCTGTGGCCAAAAATTTTTAAAAAATCGAATATATCTAAAAACATTAATTTTAGAAATTTTTATCAATCAATTTCAGAGGTCACAAGAAAACAACAAGTTATAACTTCAGTGCCAAAAAGATTTACTAGTTTCATAAAGGATGTATGGATGCATCAACCAAGGTTTCAAAGGACTGGAAGAAAGACATTAAGATTCTCAAATAATTTAAGATTTAGAGCTGCATTTGATTTTTTTCTTCTGAGACATTCAATTGAACCAAATCTCAAAAATGATATTGAGTGGTGGACAGAGTTTAGAACTGCAAATTATGATAAGAAAATAAAGCTTTTAAATTCAAGAGGAAGAAAATTTGCCAAAAATTAAATTACCAAACTATATTGCAATAGAGGGGCCTATAGGTGTTGGAAAAACTTCGCTAGCAAAAAAAATTGCTAAAGAATATGATTATGATCTTTGTCTTGAAAAGCCGGATGAAAATCCTTTTTTAGGATCTTTCTATAATGACCAACAAAAGTATGCCTTTTCTACTCAAATGTATTTTGTTATGCAAAGATCACAACAAATTAACCAATTCTTTTCTGAAGATTTATTAAAAAGAAATATTATTTCTGATTTTATCTTTCAGAAAGAGTCACTTTTTGCTGAAGTAAATCTTTCTAATGAAGAGCTAAAAATTTTTGAAGAAGTTAAATCAAAATTTTATGAAAAATATCCTAAACCAGATCTTTTAATATATTTGCAAGCATCTCCTAAAAGAATTTTTGACCAAGTAAAAATGAGAGGAAAAGAATATGAAGAAAAAATTAATTTAGAGTATTTAGAAAAGATATGTTCAGCATACTCTGAATTCTTTTTCAGTTACTCTGAGTCTCCTTTATTGGTTTTAAATGTTGATGATGTTGATTTTGTCTCAAATCAAATGGATTTCAATCAAATAATAGACTGTGTCAAAAAAAATATTATAGGTCGTGAATTCATAAACTTATCCCCAAGTTTCTTCTAGTGTTAATAGATATAACTGAAATAGAAAAGACAAAAAAAATTGCATCCAACTTTGCAAATCTTATTCAGAATAATAAGACTTTCTATGCTTTTTATTTAAACGGCAATTTAGGTGCTGGTAAAACAACATTTGTAAGATTTTGCTTAGAAGCTTTAGGCTGGGAAGGCAAAGTAAAAAGTCCAACCTTTGGTTTGATTGAAGAGTATCATTTGCAATCAATTAAATTAATTCATACAGACCTCTATAGGTTGAATTCTTCAGATGAATTTGATTATTTTGGGGTGGATTTAGATTTTCAATCGCATGGAGCTATATTTATTGAGTGGCCGGAAAAAATAGAAAAGTTTAAATGCCCAAATGAAATAGATTTAAGATTTGAAAACTCAAAGTCTAAAAGAGTTGTTAAAATCGCTTCAAATAATTCTGAAATTTCAGGTTACATTAATAGGATCAACGTCTAACACCCAATTTGAGATAGTTCTTTTTTCTTCATCTAATGCATTAACTAATCCTGAAGCAGAATTGTGTAAATCTTTATCATTATTTGATTGGATAATACAAAACATGCGATATTTGTATCCTACTTTACTAACCGGTCCTTCAAATGGACCATAGACTTCAACGTTTTTTTTCGAGAGCTTTTCTTTTGCCCTAACTAAAAATTCATTAATCTTTTTCAAGTTGCTGTCTTCAGCTTTAAGATATATAAGTTTAGTAAAAGGAAATAAATTTAATTTTTCTCTTTCACTGAGGATATCTTGAGAAATAAGTTCATAGCTACCACTTTTAACTTTTTTAAAGAGAGGATGATGTGAGATTCTCGACTGTAAAATAACTTCACTCTTGATTCCTGATCTGCCTGCTCTGCCAGCTGCTTGAATCAGTAGTTGGATAGTTTGTTCCTGTAAATGTACATCTGCACCAAAAAGGCCAAAATCTAAATTGAGAATTATTATTAGAGAAATTTTTTGAAAGTCGTGCCCTTTGGCTAAAAGTTGAGTTCCAATTAAAATTTTTGGATTTTTATCTTCAATTTTTTCAAGAGTACTTTCTCTACGCAATTTACCAGAAACTGAATCACTATCTATTCTCAAAATATCAATATTTGGGAATGTATGTTTAAGGTTCGACTCTACTTGTTGAGTTCCAACGCCCTTAACCTCAAAATCATTTTTATTACATTCAGGACAATTCTCTGGTAATCCCCATGAGCTCTGACACCTATGGCATTTAAGTCGTTTTTCTTCCCTGTGATAGACTAAGGACGACTCACAGCAATTACTTTTTGCTATCCACCCGCAAGAATTACACAAGTATACCGGGGCATAGCCTCTCCTATTTATTAAAATTAGAGTTTGGTTCCCAGCTTTATAATTTAAATTTATTTTATAATTTAGTTTTATTAATTGATTCAATAGAAATATCAGGTGTTGGAATTTCTCCTATTCTTTTAAACAGTTTTGAGACATCAATCTCCCCATCTTTTACTTTTCGCAATAATTTAAATGAGGGTGTTGCAGAGGAATATATTATTTTTGAATTCTGATAAAGTTCTTTAGCGAGTGATTTTGCGTCATACCTAAGCTTATCTTGCTGCTTAAATGATTGATCATGCTCCTCATCAAAGACAATAATATTTGTATTTTTTGGCATTAGGAAGAGTGCTGATCGTGTCCCAACAATGATTTTTGGAGATTTTTTTTGGCAGTTAAGCCAAATTTTATATCTTTGTAATTCTGTAAGATTTGAATGGTACAAAAATACATTTTCACCAAAACTTTCTTTGAATTCCTCATAAATTTTTGGAGCCAAGAAAATTTCTGGAACCAGAATAATTGCTGAATTATTTTTCTTAAATTCATCATAAATAAGATGTTTATATACTTCTGTTTTACCTGAAGAAGTTACTCCAAAAATTAGATGTTCTTGTTTTTTAGAATTTTGAATATTTTTAACAGCTAATTTCTGCTCATCGGTAAGCTTTTTGAAAAAATTATTGGTAATTTCAAACTTTGTGTCATCAATTTTATATTTTTGTAATTCATCTGAATGCTTAGGTTTTCTCATAAGGTTTGGTGTAAATAGAGAAAGTAGCTCTCCCACCGGAAAAAAGAATTTTTGTGAAATATCCTCAATTTTTTTTAAAAAATTGCTCTCAAATAGGGGAGTTTCATCTAATACAGAAATTATTTGTTTGATTTCGAATTCTTTGTCCACATTGCTACACATTTGAACAACTACACCAACAACTTTTTTTCTGTGGAATTCTATGAAAACTCTCTTTCCAACAATATTTTCGTTAGGAACTAAGTTTTTGTATGTAAAAGTTTTTCTGATTGGGCGTGCAACTGCAACTTTTACAAATTTCATCAATTTATTGTAATAGAAAATTTATTTGATATTATTTCCTTCACGATTTTAGTTATATGAAAAAAAATATACATCCAGAATATAGAGAAGTGTTATTTCACGATACCAGCGTGGATAAGTATTTTCTTATTCGCTCAACACTTAAAACAAAAGAAACTAAAGAATGGGAAGATGGAAAAACATATCCTTACTATGTTGTTGAAACATCTTCAGCTTCTCATCCATTTTATACCGGACAACAGAAAATCCTTGATACAGGCGGCAGAGTTCAAAGATTTGAGAAGAAATTCGGTAAAAAGACTAGCTAATACCTGTACTACCAAAACCCTTATCACCTCGATCTGAAAGATTAAATTCCTCAACTTGCTCAAGTTGTACTTGATTGACTCTTATAACAACTAGCTGAGCTACACGATCCCCAGGAGTTATCTCAATATTTTCATTAGATCTATTCCACAAAGAAATTCCAAGAGGCCCTTGGTAATCAGAATCAATTAAACCCGTGAGATTTCCACAAACTAATCCTTTTTTTGCCCCAAGTCCTGATCTTGGTATGATTATGCCAGCAAATTCTGGATCCTCTATATAAATTGAAATACCAGACTGGATAACAGTTGACTCATTTGGTTTAAGTACAAGCTTTTCCTCATTGCAAGCAATTAAATCCATACCAGCTGAACCAGAAGTTTGATATTTTGGCATATCAAATTCAGTTCCAATTCTTTTGTCTAAAATCTTAAATTTGAGCTTCATCGATAAAAGTAAATTATTGCATAAAATAGATTACTATTTTATCATTTGCGTTCTTATGAGTAAGGTTTGTCAAGTTACAGGAAAAAAAGCAATGGTGGGCAATCATGTTTCCCATGCAAAAAACCGTGTGAAAAGATTATTTAAACCAAATCTACATAAACATAAATTCTGGGTCGAGTCAGAAAAAAAATTTATTACCTTAACTGTTTCAGCAAAAGGAATGAGAATAATTGATAAAAATGGTATTGATACTGTTCTCAAGGACCTAAGAACTAAAGGTCTTAAAATCTAATAGTGCTACTACTTGCTTCTGCGTCAGCTAGGAGAACAGACCTTCTTGATTTGATTAATATTAAACATAAAGTTGTCAAACAAGACTTTGATGAATCTTCAATAGTTGAAAGTGATCCAATTGAATGCTCTAAATTAATCGTAAAGGGTAAGAACCAAAGTGCTAGAACTCTACTAAATGATAATGATTTAGAGTATCCAGTTTTAACAGCAGATACACTTGTATTTTCCCCTGATAAAAAAATTTATGGGAAACCAAAAAAGCATGAAACGAATATAGCAATGCTTAAGGAATTTTCAGGAAAGGAACATAGTGTTTTTACATCTGTGATGATTTCAACTAAGGAGAAATCAGTTATGAGGACTTGTGAAACAAAGGTGACTTTCTGTGAAATGTCTGAAAAAGAGATCAAAGATTATGTTTATTCTGATGAAGGCTTAGAAAAAGCTGGAGGTTATGGAATACATGGACCTGCAGGAAAATTTATAGCCATAATAAATGGAAGTTATACCAATGTAGTAGGACTTCCAGTTCATGAAACTTATGAACTAATTAAAGAAATACAAAGAAATTAATTTTTATTAGCAAATTCAATAATTTTATTTTTAATTTTCGGAGTACTATCTAGAAATTTCATTCCACCATCAAGTAAGATTTTCATAAAACCTCTGGAATTTGAAAACATTGCATATAATGATTGAATAATCCATGTCATCTGGATATTTTTTTGAGATCTAATATTTGAGTAAGCTGCTATAGCATCATCTTCTAAATCTATGATTTCTTTAAGATTTTTCTCAATCTCAATAATGTCTCCAATACCGAGGTTCAATCCTTGTCCTGCCATGGGATGAAATGAATTCGCAGCATCGCCGCATAGAAAAACTCCATCTTTAAATAATTTTTTTGCCCTTGAATGGCTTAATTCTGCTGAATTTGTTAGCGAAATATTATTGGTATCGATTTTAATTTGAAAATTCTTAAAAATTTGTTTTAGTTCAGTTTCAGGATTTTCTTTTGTATTAGTACAAAAAATTACTGAATAATATTTTTTTTTATCGAGGTTGATTGGTAAGAAAGCCAATGTGCCTGTTTCTAGAAAATATTGTTTAGCCTCAGAATTATGGTTTGCCTCTACTAAGAAAGTATATGCCTTTTGATCATAGAACCATTTTTCAATTTCAAAATTTATTAACTCACGAATTTTTGAATTACTGCCATCAGTTGCAAAAACAACGTCAGCAATAATATTTTTTGTCCCAGTTAGTTCAATTTTATTATCCTTAAAATCTATTTTTTGAATTTCATTGTTCCAAACAATATAGTCTTTAAGTTCATCAATTAAATTTTTATTTAGCCAGTCAAGAAGACATATGCTTGTGACCTTATCTATCTCATCAGATTTTAATATAAGGTTCTTTTTTGACTCATGAAATAAAGACATCTTGCTCACAGGGGTTGAATATTTATTTATATCTATATCAGGAAATAATTTATTTAAAAGGATTATTGATTGTTTGGTTAATGCTACAGTTCGATCTCCTTTTTTTTGATATTGAGGAGACCTTTCAAGAATTTTGAATGGGATGCTATTATTTTTTAATATTTTCCCTAATAAACATCCGATTACTCCTGCACCTACTATTACTACCTGTTTATGCATCTTTAAGACATTAATTGTTCTATTTCATCGGAACGTGATGGCACTTCGTTAGTTAAATTAATAGGCCCTTTATTTGTTGCTAGAATATCATCTTCAATTCGGATTCCAATGCCTTTCCACTTTGAATCTACAGGCGCTGACTCATTAATATATATGCCTGGCTCAATAGTCATAATCATATTTTCTTTAAATTTAATTTCTTCATCTTTGTATGTATAAGGACTGTCATCATGAACATCTAGTCCAATCCAATGACCGATTTTATGATAATAAAATTCCCTAAATAATTTCTTTTCAAGAATTTCTTCTAGTGGCTCTTTTAAAAAACCAAGGTCCTTCAATCCTTGTGAAATTACTTCTTCTGAGGTTTTTTGAGGATTCATACATGAATTTCCTACAACAATAGCTTCAGTAGATTTCTTATGTGCTTCTAGAACAACTTCATAAATTGCTTTTTGCTCTGCTGAAAATTTTCCGCTTATAGGAAATGTTCTTGTTATGTCAGAAGCATAGTAATTATATTCACAACCAGCATCTACTAAAACTAGATCAGATTCCTTAATAGTTTTATTGTTTTCAATATAATGAAGAATGCATGCATTACTTCCACCCGCAACAATTGGGGTGTAAGAAGGAAAATTTGAGCCCCCTTCCCTAAAATAATTTAAATATAAACTCTCTATATCAAATTCTGACATTCCTTTCTTTATATTCATCAAAGCTTTTTTATGTGCTTTTGCAGCAATTTCACAAGATTTTCTCATCAAACTTAACTCATGTTCATCCTTTATTAGTCTCATCATCCCCAGTTCATTTGAGAAATTTTTTATATCAATATTTGCTTGATGTCTCTCAAGATTATTTGCCTTATTTACCCATGAGCTAACAGATGCATCAAAGTTTTTATCTTTACCAATTAAGCAGTAAAGATTTGTTTTTCCCTTGATCATTTCCGGTATTAAATTTTCTTTTTCTGTAATATCAAAACATTCGTCAAATCCAAAGGTTTTTTTTGCGCCATCAACTCCATGCATGAACCCATCCCATTTTTCTAATTCAAGATTTCTTTCTCTACAAAAGAGAGTTGATTTGCCATTATTTTCTATCATTATTAAAGAATCAGGCTCAACAAAGCCAGATAAATAATAAAAGTTGCTATCTTGTCGGAAAAAATAACTTGAATCATTGTTTCTAAATTTGAGATTTGCAGAGTTAATTAAAAAGCATGAGTTGCTTTCCATAAGTTTTGAAATCTCTTTTCTTCTTTTTACGTATGTTTTATTGTTAAAATCATCCATGAGCACGTAATATTATGCATGAAAAAATCAAAAATTTATCAGAACTTGTAGATAAACTCATAGAGCTCAACTTCAAGGTAAAAACAGAAAATAAATCGCTCAAAGGGAAAATAACTGAACTAGAACAAAAAATTTCTAATTTAGTTAAAGAAAATCAACTATTAGTGATGGATTCAAAAGATAAGAATGAGTGAGCAATTTTCCGGAACTAAAGAAGTATCAGAAAAGCTGGCATTTAATCTTGAAGATTTAAATATTTATCTAGAAAAAAAAGATATTAATATCGGAAACATTTTAAATTATGAACAATTTAAGGGTGGTCAATCTAACCCAACATATCTTTTAACCTCAGAAAATAACAAATATGTTTTAAGAAGAAAGCCACCAGGTAAGCTGCTTAAATCTGCGCACGCTGTTGATAGAGAATATAAAGTCTTAACATCACTTCAAAACACTGAAGTGCCCACTCCTAAAACAATTCATCTTTGTGAAGATGAATCAGTAATAGGAACAATTTTTTACATAATGGAATTTTGTGATGGAAATATTTTCTGGGATCCATTTGCATCTGAAATTGATAAGGGAAGAAGGTCACTTGTGTTTGATCAACTTAATCAAGGAATATCTCTTTTACACATCCAAGATATTAAAACTTTAGAGCTTGAAGATTTTGGAAAAACTGGAAATTATATTGAACGTCAAGTCTCTAGATGGACAAAACAATATTTTGATTCAGAGACAGAGAAAATTGATTCAATGCATAAACTAATTGAATGGCTACCTAAAAGAATTCCTAAACAAAAATATGTTTCCATTGTCCATGGAGATTATCGATTAGATAATGTGGTTTTTGATAATAGCGACAATAATATTGCGATTTTAGACTGGGAGCTTTCGACAATTGGAGATCCTCTTGCTGACTTTGGATATCATTGTCTGTTGTGGCATATAGGGAAAATTGATAATGATGTTGCCAAAGGGTTAGGAATACCAAATGAGTATGAATATCTGAAAAAATATCTTTCCAGAACAAAAATACAGCTTGATAGTGATTGGGAATTCTATATTATTTTTTCACTTTTCAAGGTAGCTGGTATATGTCAAGGAATCCTTGGAAGAGTAAGAGATGGAACTGCTGCAAGTGAATTTGCCTTACAAATGGGGAAAAGAGCTATAGAATATGCTAACTTGGGCTGGGAAAAAGCAAAAAATATAAGTTGATGAATATTGATTTACTCTTAGACAAAATGTGGAAAATGTATACAAGCTATACTCCATCAGCGAATCAAATCTCAAAATTATTTAATGAAGAAATTACAAATGATCACATAGCTTTCAGAACTTTCAATACCGAGCATCTCAGTATAAACAAACAAGCAAAATTTCTTGAACAATATGGTTATTATCATGGAGGTGACTATGACTTTAAAGTTAAAAAACTTAAGGCAATTCATCTTGAAAATGATGACGCGAATAGGCCTAAAATATTCTTATCCGAGCTCTTATGTGAAGAGTTTTCTAATGAACTGCAAAACGTAGTAGTTGAAATTTCAGAAAAAACTAAGGATATATCTCCAGAAGAACTTTTGCTTGGTGGAAGAAAGTGGAATATTGATTTAGATACATATAATAGTTTGGCTAAAGAGTCAGAATATGCTTCTTGGCTCTATATTTGGGGTTTTTGTCCGAATCATTTTACTATTTCAGTTAATCATCTAGAAAATTTCTCCAGTTTGATTGAAGTAAACAATCTTCTTAAAAAAAATAATTTCAAATTAAATATATCAGGAGGGGAAATAAAAGGATCAAAAGAGGAGCTTCTTGAGCAATCATCAATACTCGCAGATGAGATGCCAGTATTTTTTGGAAACTCAAAACAAATTCTTCCGAGCTGCTATTACGAATTTGCAAAAAGGTATCCTGGTAAAGATGGCAAAATCTATCAAGGTTTTGTAGCAAAGTCAGCTGATAAGATTTTTGAAAGTACGAATAAAAAAAATTAGTCTTTTATCTCTGAATAAGGAATTTTAATAAAATCATGCTTTTTTATATCTGGGTCGGGCATTTGATATCCTTCAATTATCGCTTCTTCACTGTTCCAATCAATAATATCTAAATCTAGAGTTCTAGGTGTAAATTTATTATTGGGATCTCTTACCCTTCCGCAATGTAACTCTATTTTTTTTAATTCAGAAAGAGTATCTCTAAATGATGATTTAGTTTTGCATTTGAGCACCATGTTTATAAAGCTATTTCCGTCCATTCCAACCGGATCAGAATGATACTCTTTGCTCATTGACTCAATTTCAATAATCTTTGACTTATGAATTAAATCGATTCCTTTCTCAATATTTATTTGTGGCTTGATATTTGAACCAACTAATACATAAAACTTATTCATATGATTTAGAGTTTCTCTCTATAATCACTCCGACATCTTTTGAAAATCTTAATGCACCAGGTTTTGAAACTCTTAGCTTAATCCATTTAACTTTATACTCTTTAATGACCATCTCTGCTATTTTTTCAGCAAAAGTTTCAACAAGTTCAAATTTATTCTCTTCGACAAAGGAAATAATAGCTTTAGTTATAGATTTATAATCAGTGGCGGCTTCAATAGCATCTTTTTTAGCAGCAGCTGAGTTATCTTGGTTTATTTCATAGGAGATACTAATTTTTTGTTTGATTTTTTTCTCCCAATCAAAAATTCCAATTGTGCCCATTACTTCTAAGTCTTTTACGTAAATTTTATCCATGGTTATTAAATTTCCTCCACTGCCCATCTTGGCCTAGGAAAAATATTCTTTTCAATTGATAGATTATATTTCTTTCTAATAAAACCTGCATACGCAATCATTGCTGCGTTATCGGTGCAATATTCGAATTTTGGATAAAAAACTTCAATACCCTCCTCATCTGCAATTTGTTTTAAAACTTGCCTAAGGTTTTTGTTTGCAGCAACACCCCCAGAGCAAATAATTTTTTTTATTCCTGTTTGCTTCGATGCTTTAAAAAGTTTAAAAGCTAAAATATCTATAACTGCTTCTTGAAATGATGCGGCTACATCAGGATAATCACTAACTTGTAATTCTTCTAGTTGATACAAGACTGAGGTTTTTAAACCACTAAAGCTAAAATCCAGATTATCTTCAGATTTTAATGCTCTTGGAAAGTTAAATCTTTTTGAATCACCATTTTCAGCAAGTTTTGAAACTTTTGGACCGCCTGGATACTCTAAACCAAGCAATTTACCTACTTTATCAAATGCTTCTCCACATGCATCATCAATTGTTTCACCAATAACCTTATATGTCCCAAAACTTTCACAGACAATAATTTGTGTATGTCCTCCTGAAACTAAAAGACAGATATATGGTGGTTTCAGTTCACTATATTCCATACATGGAGCAAGTATATGACCCTCCAGATGGTTTATAGGAATTAGATCGACATCTAATAACTTCGACAATGTCTTTGCTACAGTATCACCAATTAGAAGTGATCCAATTAACCCTGGCCCAGCGGTATATGAAATGAAATTTATATTTTTCAGCTTTTCACCAGACTCATTTAAGAGATTTTCTAAAAGTGGAATTATCTTTAAACTATGGTCTCTGGCAGCAATTTCAGGCACAACACCCCCATATTCTTTAAATAAATCTACTTGTGAGTGTACAGAATTAGCTACAAGTCCATTTTCCTCTGAGTAAATAGCAAGTGCAGTTTCATCGCACGATGTTTCAATGCCTAATATATTCATTGTTGATTCTTATCAAATAACCCTTAAAATACTCTCTACATTATGCCAAGTATAAAAATTAAAGAAACTGAATCATTTGATGTTGGTTTAAGAAAATTCAGAAGAGCTTGCGAAAGAGCAGGTGTCGTTAATGAAATAAGAAAAAGAGAATTCTATGAAAAGCCAACAGAAGAGAGAAAAAGAAAAGCTGCTGCGGCTCTAAAAAGAAACTATAAAAGAGTTATGAAAGACTCCTTCTCTAAGCTTAAATAACTTGGAATCTTTAAAAGATAAAATCAATTCAAAATTAAAAGAAGCAATGTTGGCAAAAGACGTTTTTGTCCGCGACACACTAAGACTCATAACTTCTGAAATTAAAAGATTTGAGGTAGATAATAGATCTGAAGTGAAAGACGAAGATGTAATCTCTATTCTTAAGAAAATGTCGAAGCAAAGAAAAGATTCAATAGAACAATATTCAAAAGGAGGCAGACCAGACCTTGAAAAAATTGAGTCTGATGAATTAAAAATAATCGATGAATATTTGCCTGTGGCAGTTCAAGGTGAGGAACTTCAGGCAATCATTAAGGAAATTATTGCTGAAAAGGGTCTTGAAGGCATGCAGGGAATGGGTATTTTAATGAAAGAACTAAAAAACTTGCATCCTAATGCTGACATGTCCCAAGCCAGCAATTATGCCAAAGAGTTTTTATCTTGATCTATAAGAATTAGGCAATTCCTCTTCTTTTGTATATCTCTTAGTCAATTCATCATACCTATTAGATAAATCTTGTTTTGAACCGTCTATAAAAACTGTTTCCACTTGTGTCATAAGTTCTAGTGGATCATTATCCCAAATAGTCAAATCAGCATCATAACCAATTGCTATAACTCCAACATTTTTAATATCAAAAATTTCTGCAGGGTTTGATGTTACTGATGCAAGTGCCTCATTATAACTAACTCCTAATGCAACTGCGTTGCCAGCTGATTGTGTAGCTAAATATGCATTATGAGCACCTGATGATTGATCATAATAAAAGGCTAATTTAACTCCAGCATTATGAAGGCGTGAAACATTTTCATAGGTAGCATTTAATGAATCAAATGATCCTGGTATGTTATTTAAAGGATCCATAATTACAGGAACTTCTGCTTTCGAAATTTCTTCAGCTACCATATGTCCCTCATTTGCTTCCCATAAGACAAGATTTATATTTTCTGATTTTGCCATTTCCAAAACTTTTAAAATATCTGTAGCTTTATTAACTCTTACAACCAATGGCATCTCTTTATTAATAACTTTCTGAATTGCTTCTAAATCTCTTTTTGTAAATCTATATTCGTTATCAGTCCCATAAAAAAATTGGATTTGATCTGCTTTCGTAGAGTCATATCCATTTCTTACATAGAAAAATAAATCTTCTATAAACATTAAATTTGCTGCTCTAGAATCGTCGTATGACTGGCCATAACTTGTGAGCAAACCCAGGGGTCCTTGTTTTTTTTGTTTGAGGCCATTGTTTATTTTTGTATATGACAACAATCCAGCAAAATATCCAGAAGCGCTTGGTATATTTACAGTTGACGTCACCCCTTTTGATCTATTTAGTCTAATTGCTTGTGAAAAGGGATTGAAAGCATCACTTGGATCAAACCCAGCATTATATGTTTCAGAACGAATATCAATAGTTTCTGGTAAAGCTCCTATTTCAATTAAACCTAATGCAGAAAAAACAATTAATCCAGGTGTGATGTATTTACCGTCAGAATTTATTACATTTTCTGAAACACTTGAATCGATTTCATCCTCAATCGAAATTATTAAACCCTCATCAACTAAGATATCTTTTTTTACAAACCCTACGTCTGGAAGAAATACATTTCCTCCTTTTAATAAATACATATCATCAGCGTGAGGAAAAAGAAAAAACGGAAATAAAATTAAAAATCTTATTAATCTCATTATTTTTCCTCCCACTCTTTTATACCAATATCAAAATCTGTATGCGGCATGAAATTAGATGCTTTATCGAATGTTAAAGCTCCATCGATATATACTTGCTCGGCTTTTGTATAAACGCTAAATGGATTGCCATCCCAAATTACTAAATCAGCGTCTTTTCCTAAATCCAAAGTTCCTGTCTTATCTAAAATTCCAAGTGATTTCGCAGGGTTTTTTGTGAGCCAGGTCATTGCTCTAGCTTCTGAAATTTCAAATCCTGCTCTTCTTCCTGCTGCTAATGCTTTAGCTGCTTCCTGATTAAGTCTTTGTATTCCGCTAGCACTATCTGAGTGCACTATTGCACAACCCGTACCACCTCGAGCCTGATCAACAATTGCAATGTTGGCGATAGTCATGTCATATGCTTCATGTTTAAAC
>LULK01000032.1_pt1 | contig 66629 bp, 56 predicted proteins | sample 728181 | NCBI WGS metagenome assembly LULK01 (sample SAMN03860291, study PRJNA289734) | marine metagenome | biome: seawater column; feature: ocean; material: water; isolation source: Red Sea water column Station 169 - depth 10m | place: Saudi Arabia: Red Sea | collected 2011-10-15 | depth 10 m | reverse complement strand
ACTCAGAATTGAGGCGCCACTCGCCGAAAAAGAAAATATCCTCGCAGTTCATCCGCAATCACACATAGATTTAATTCATGCTAACAGTCCAAAAACTGGAATGAGCCAGTTGGATGGAGATACACATATGTCGCCAGGTACTGTTACTGCGGCATATAGGGCTGCCGGTGGGGCCATATGTGCTGTGGACACAGTTATATCTGGCAAAGCAAAGAATGCATTTGTTGCTGTACGGCCTCCTGGGCACCATGCTGAGGCGCAGATACCTATGGGGTTTTGTATTTTTGGAAATGTTGCAATAGCTGCTAAACATGCTCTAGATTTTCATAAATTACCCAAGGTAGCTGTGATTGATTTTGATGTGCATCACGGTAATGGAACACAAGATTTACTGTGGAATGAGCCTCGTGCTTTAACAGTCACAAGTCATCAAATGCCACTATGGCCCGGTACGGGGCGCGCAGAAGAGCGGGGCGAATTTGATAATGTCCTTAATCTACCGTTGGTGCCAAACTCTGATGGAGCATTGATGAGAAAAGTCTATAAAGAAAGGGTATTTCCTAGGGTGCGATCTTTTAATCCAGATTTGATACTCCTATCCGCTGGTTTCGATGCTCATGTTGATGACCCACTAGCAGAATTGAATTGGGAGGTAGATGACTTTGTATGGATAACTAGTGAAGTATGTAATTTGGCGAGGGCTTGCTGCTCATCTAGAGTGGTCTCTATACTTGAGGGGGGATACAACTTGGATGCACTTGCTGCATGTTCCAGAGCACATATTGAAAATTTAATAGAGGCAAAATAATGAGTGATAAACCGATTGAAGAAATGACCTTTGAGCAAGCGATGGCAGAGTTAGAGGCAGTAGTTGATCAACTAGATCGTGGCGATGTAGCACTGGATGAATCGATAAAGTTATATGAACGAGGAGCGTTACTTAAAAAACGGTGCGAGCGAAAACTCAAAGAGGCTGAAGAAAAAGTTGCGGCAATTACTTTGGATGAAGACGGAAACCCAAATGGCGCGGTCGAAATGGACGGATTATAGAATTTGGATAAGGAATTAAAGACTAACTCATCTGTAATAGACGAACACTTTAAATTTGTTTTTCAATCCTTCGACAGTAGCTTCGTAAATGACGCCATGCAATATGCTCTGTTGGGAGGTAAAAAGCTTAGAGGTTACTTAGTAAATCAGTCCTCAAAACTTTTTGATATTGACCTTTCTAAATCGATTTGGGCGGCTTGCTCAATTGAAGCACTGCACGCTTATTCTCTTGTTCATGATGATCTGCCAGCAATGGATGACGATGACCTGAGACGTGGTAAGCCAACTATTCACAAAAAATGGGATGAGGCAACAGCTATTCTTGCGGGAGATGCATTACAAACATTTTCATTTCAACTTCTAAGTGATCCAAGATTTAGAATTCGGGATGAATACCGACAAAAATTAATCTACCAACTGTCGTTAGCGTCTGGTGCTGATGGCATGGTGCTTGGGCAGGCATTGGATATTTTAGCAGAAACGGCTGATACAGCTCTAAATTTAGATGATATTATTAGAATGCAGAGGATGAAAACTGGTGCACTGATCGAATGGTCAGCTTGCTCTGGAGCAGTTATGAATGGGGAAAATCCAAGTGCCCTTTTAGAATACTCCAAATCAGTTGGCTTGGCATTTCAAATTATCGATGATATTTTAGACGTTGAAGGTGATCCATTGAAGGTTGGAAAGCGTTTAAACAAAGATAATAGTGCGGGTAAAGCCACCTTTGTATCGCTGCTTGGAATGGATACTGCTAAAAAGCATTCGTCATTATTGATAGATAAAGCTAATGAAGCGTTAGTACCATACGGTGGTAAAGCAAAGAACTTGCGACAGTTGGCAAGTTTCGTTATTTCGCGCAATAAATGAATTAAACAGAGGGTGGCGTATGAGCCAACGGCCAGATACTCCAATGTTAGACCAGGTACAAATACCTGCTGATTTAAAGCGTTTTACTGATGAAGAACTTAAGTTCTTGGCAGATGAATTACGTAAAGAAACTATCTCTGCCGTCTCTGAAACTGGTGGCCATTTAGGTGCTGGCTTAGGTGTAATTGAGTTGTCCGTCGCACTTCATAACGTATTTGATGCACCCAAAGATAAGATTATATGGGACGTGAGTCACCAAGCTTACCCACATAAAATCCTAACTGGCCGACGTGACCGAATTAGAACATTGAGACAAAAAAATGGTCTTAGTGGTTTCACAAAAAGAAGTGAAAGTGAATATGATCCTTTTGGTGCAGCACATTCAAGCACTTCGATAAGTGCCGCCTTTGGTTTCTCAGTTGCTCACGATTTAGGTGGTAATTGTATATCTGGGCTCGGAGATGCCATTGCGATAATTGGTGACGGCGCAATGTCTGCGGGTATGGCCTATGAGGCTATGAACCATGCAGGACACTTAGGCAAAAGATTGATCGTTATCTTGAATGATAACGAAATGTCGATAGCACCTCCAGTTGGTGCACTTTCGAGTTATTTATCGCAACTTTATGCAGGAGCTCCCTTTCAGGATTTAAAAGCAGCTGCCAAGGGCGCTATAAGTTTTTTGCCAGAACCTTTCCGTGATGGAGCTAAGCGGGCAAAAGATTTGCTCAAAGGTATGGCTGTTGGCGGCACAATGTTCGAAGCGTTAGGTTTTTCTTATATTGGCCCAATTGATGGTCATGATTTAGATCAATTGTTGCCTGTTTTAAGAACTGTAAAACAGAGAGCAACTGGACCAATTTTAATTCATGCAGTTACAAAAAAAGGCCGCGGTTTTGCTCCCGCAGAGAATTCACAGGATAAGGGTCACGCAACTGCGCAATTTGATTTAGTTACTGGTAAACAGGAAAAAGGCAAGTCAAATGCAATAAGTTATACATCTGCTTTTTCAAATGCGTTGCTGGATCTTGCTTCTAAGGATAATAAAATCTGTGCAATTACTGCTGCAATGCCGGATGGAACGGGATTGAAACTTTTTTCGGAGAGATACCCTTCTAGATGTTTTGACGTTGGAATAGCTGAACAACATGCGGTAACATTCTCTGCTGCACTGGCCGCTGGCGGTATGAAACCCTTTTGTGCAATTTATTCGACTTTCCTTCAAAGAGGATATGACCAGGTTGTCCATGATGTGGCAATACAGAGACTACCAGTTAGGTTTGCGATTGATCGGGCAGGTCTGGTTGGCGCAGATGGGGCCACTCATGCAGGAAGTTTTGATATTTCCTTTCTCGCGAACCTACCTGGATTTGTTGTTATGGCGCCTTCTGACGAAGCAGAGCTTATCCATATGGTACAAACAGCTGCGGAATATAGTGAAGGCCCAATAGCACTTCGTTATCCCAGAGGAGAGGGTGTTGGAGTAGAGCTGCCAAACGCTGGAGATTTATTAGAAATTGGTAAGGGCCGGATAATTAATAATGGTAACAAAGTTGCTATATTAAGTTTTGGTGCTCGTTTAAAAGAAGTCCTTAAGGCTTCTGAACTTTTAAGACCAATGGGTTTCAACATAACAGTTGCAGATGCTCGATTTGCTAAACCACTTGATCACGATTTAATACAACTTTTATGCTCTGAACACGAAGTTATAATTACCGTTGAAGAAGGCGCTGTTGGAGGCTTTGGATCTCATGTCGCACAGCATATAGCAGAAAAAGGTTATTTTGATCGTGGGCTCAAGTTTCGATCAATGTTTCTTCCCGATGTTTTTATCGATCAAGCGAGCCAGTCGGATATGTATAACGTTGCCGAAATGAATTCTGAGCATATTGTTAACAAAGTATTAGCAACCCTGGGTATTTCTAAGATTAATTCAAAATTAGCATAAAAGCGATAAATTGCCCCTAATCTACTTTGCCAGTTAATGCACTCAGCCCAGACTTGAAGTCTGGATATTTTAGAGTGAGTTTAAATTCTCTTTTAATAAGATCATTCTTAACGCGTTTGTTGTCTGCATAAAAGCTTTCTGCCATCGGGGTCATTTCTGCTTCTTCAAAAACAACTTTAGGAAGATCAGGATAGTTAATTAGTTTTGCTGCATAGTCTAAGACTTCATCTTGTGCCGCAGGCATATCATCACATACATTATATATTGAGCCGTAGTTTGGCATATCGATTGAGGCTTTCAAAACCCTTGCAATGTCTTCAACATGGATCCGACTAAAAAATTGTCCTGGTTTACTTATTAACTGTGCTTTGCCTGACCTAATTTTATCCAAGGGATTTCGGTTCACACCATAAATGCCGGCCAAACGAAATATATGTAAGGGTAAATTGTTGATGCTAGCCCATCTATTTTCGGCCTCTAACCTCAGACGCCCTCTGTTGTTTGATGGATTGACGGGTGTTTTTTCATCAACCCAATGTCCGTCGTGATTACCGTAAACGCTAGTTGTAGATAGGTATCCAAACCATGAAAGTTGCTTAGACCTTGAAATGATTTGCTCTGCAAATTTTTCATAAACAGGATCTCCAACTTCGGTTGGAGCTATTGAGTGCAAAATATAGTCTGACCGATTGATAGCCATAATAGTGCCTTTATATTTTTTTTTCTGAGCAAATTGGCCGTCGGAGCACTTCTGGTTGTGCCCCAAACCTCCCAATTCTCATCTCTTAAATAATCTACTAATGCGTTTGCCGTGTAGCCAAGTCCGAAAATCAATAAACATGGACGTTTCATAGTACGAGTAACTGATCAATTCTCAACCGTTAAAGATAAAATGTTATCGGGCAATACTAACTGAAGCAAAACATAATGCCAGAATATTCTTCATGGTTCAGATTTCTAATTCTTTCTTTTCAACTTTTGTAACTTTACCAGCGATTATGGATAAAATTGCGGCTGCGAAACTAAACAAGGCCCCCATCTTTGCAGCATCTTGCACAGGTCCTGCTTCAAAAGCGACAGTTGCCACAAATAATGAAACTGTAAAACCAATTGCTGCGACAAACCCAATGACTACAAGATCAACCAACCTTAAGCCTTCAGGCATTCCCAGTTTTAGTGGCACTGCGGCAAGCCACCCAAATAAAAATATACCAATCGGTTTTCCAATTATCAGACCAGCTAGAACTAGCCAAGTTGCATCGCCAATAGCAGAGAATTCTACGCCGGCATTTAGCAACCCAAAGAAGAAAAGCACCACTTCTACTGGATGTTTAAGAGCGTGCTCCATAGTATTGAGAAGGTCATGAACGTGTTCTTCTGCTTGGTCAAAAAACCCAAACGCTCGATCTGCATGAGGTATTGCTGGAACAATGGGTAGTAGTCCTAATGCAGGATGTAAACCTGAACGCATAAAACCATACCAACTTATGCAACCAGCAATAGCATATGGCCAAAAAGACAAATTTTTACGAATCCAGGTTGCTTTTGCTTTGGTTGGATCGCCAGCATCGAGTTTTCCAGGAAGCCAATTAAATACTAGATAAGCCAAAAGAGCGGCGCCAGCGGACAACAAGAGCCATTCTGGAGCCAGTTCTCCAGAGGGATAAAAAATAGCTAAAATGATTAACCCAGCTGCATCGTCTGCAATGGCCAGAAGTAACAAAAAGCTTACCGCGGGATGGCCAGCACCAAACACTAATCGTCCCACAAGATAACAAAAAGCTATGTCGGTGGCCGTTGGGATTGCCCATCCATTTGCAACTGCATTGTAAGTGTCAGAGCCAAGCATCATAGCCATACCAAGATAGACTGCTATTGGTCCAAACATGCCCCCCGCAGTCGCAAACAATGGGGTAGCTGCTTTTCTACCTCTTAGGCTTCCGTTTTCGAGAATAATCGCTTCCCAAACTTCTTTAGCCGCAATTGCAAAGAATAGAGCCATGAGAATATCATTCACTAAGTAATGTAAGGTCAGAGTTCGGTGACCATGATGGTAGTGGCCGATTGGGGAATAATCCCAAATAACGTAATCTACAAAATGGTGATAACTTATTGGATTCGTGTTAGCCCAAATAAGCGCTATAATGGCTCCAATAATGAGGAGCAGCGAGTAGTTAGTTAAAAAATTCCAAACGCGATACATAAAAACACACACCTTATTTTTGTGGCTGACTATCAACAATCATTCATTGTATCAAGTGCTACAATAAAATCAGTACTCCAATCACCGAGTTTATTATAGATAACTTGTAGCTAGGTGTAGCTCAATCCAAATCAAGTTTGATGTTACTCAAACTTTTGTCTTAGGTCTCTTAAGATGGGAACAATCGCCTTCAACCGTTCTTCTCCCATTTCGCTTATTAATTCATTTATGATCGGTGTAACGGCTGCCAATGCATTGTTTCTTGCTACGATACCAGCAGGGCTAATGCTGACCATTTTCCGTCTTGCGTCGTCCCAATCGGGCCGTACATGTATATATCCCGATAACTCCAATTTACTCAGAGTATTTGTAATTGCCCCTCTTGTAACACGGAAACTTTTTGCAATTTGAGCTGGTGTTCTTTCAATTTTAGTATGGCTCAATTGATTTAATACTGAAAAATGGGATAGTTCCATTCCTTTAGGTAAGACCTTAGCTAAACGAGCACGCACTAACTGATCTAGTGCAAGGATTTCTCCAAAAAGTGATACTGCCAATGAGTTTTCGTTATCCATAACTACTCATAACTGTACTTACAATCATGCGTCAATGACGGCAATTTAGAACGAACTGCTGTCACCTTAGATAGATCACACGAAAAGTATGATAAACTATTTACACTACTAGTGGCATTTACCAGAACAGTCCCCCATGGGTCGACTGCCATTGAGTGGCCATATGTCTTTCTGTGACCGCCATTGGAAAAATTATGTGTTCCAGTTTGCGCTGGAGCAATTACGAAAGCACCGTTTTCTATCGCACGCGCGCGCAATAGTATTTCCCAATGAGCCTTACCTGTCGGCACCGTAAATGCAGAAGGTACTGTCAGTATCTGTGCTCCCCGTTTAGAAAGATCTCTGTAAAGATGGGGAAATCTGATATCGTAGCATATGCTCAAGCCGAATTTTCCGATGTCAGTTGAAACGACTATTGCTTTTTCCCCTGCCACAAATCTTGAGCTCTCATTGTATGTTTCGGAGTACGATACGTTAGCGTCAAACATGTGAAGTTTATCGTATTTTGCTAGAATTCTACCTGAGGTGTCTATAAAGAAAGAGCGATTTATTAATTCATCTCCGCTTTTATTATGTTTGAGAGCTAGAGAGCCCACTAATATATTTAGAGACTTATTTTTGGCAGCTTTGATTAAACTTGCCAGGGTAATGTCTTCTTCCTCTACTTGTAGTACTTTGTCTTGATGTGTTTTAGAGTTTGAAATGCAGTTGGCAGTCTCTGGTAACGCAATAAAATCTACATTTTTAGCTGCAGCTATATTAATCATTTTACTTATGATTTCTAAGTTTTCTTCGGGATTTTCCGTAGAGGATAGTTGAAAAAGCGCGCCTTTCCACATTGGTTAATCTTTCAATAATTTTTCAAGTCCGCCAGATTGTTGGAGAATATACAATTCGTAGAAACCACCAACATGTTTATTATTCGCAAATATTTGCGGTACGGTTCGCATCCCATTTGATTTTTTCATCATTTCTTCCCTGCCTTTAAGATCAGATGAAATATCGATTTCGTAGTAGGAAATTCCACTCTTTTCTAGTAATCTTTTTGCGGCATGACAAAATCCACATGTTTGGGTTAGATATATTGTAATCTTGTTCACTTCAAAAAGTCGCAGGTTTGTTTTGCTTTAATGTTATGATCTTGTTATTAAGTGACGGTTTATTTAGTACTAAATGCTGTTGATAAATTTATCAATTTCAGAATTTTATTCTCATGTTGGGCAATATTTTAATGAATAACCCTAAGATTTTAGTTGATCGAACAGCATTGAAGATGAACCGAAAGAGGGCCGTTGATAGTGGTGGATATTTTCTCCATGAACTTGCCATATCAGAGGTTAAAGACAGACTTATTAATATTAATAGAGATTTTCAATCAATTGCTATTGTAACGGGTCTATCAACGATTTGGCGCAAAGCATTTCCATCGGCTACCGTAATCGAAGATAATGAAAATCTAAATTTAAAACGTGGCAAATATGATCTTGTAATACATGCTATGGCATTACATTGGGCGAATGATCCTGTGGGCCAGCTAATTCAGCTAAGGCTCGCTCTTAAAGGTGACGGTTTGATGATTGCTGTGTGTTTAGGTGGAGCGACATTAAACGAGCTGCGTGATGTGCTGATAGAGGCAGAAACAACATTATCAGGCGGAATTCATCCAAGGTTTATGCCTTTGGCTGAAATTCGTGATCTTGGCTCGCTTCTGCAAAGAGCGGGGTTTGCTTTGCCGGTGGCAGATAGTTCAATTACAGAGTGTCTCTATAAAGATTTTTATGCTTTGCTGCACGACTTGCGTGCGATGGCTGAAACAAATGTGCTCATGAATAGGACAAAGAATTTCTCAAAACGTAGTGTTTTTCGATTAGCATCTGAGCTATATCAAAAGAATTTCTCTAAATCAGACGACATGATAAGTACAACTTATGAACATATTTATCTCACAGGTTGGGCACCGGATCCTGGTCAACAAAAGCCAGTCAGGCCGGGAAGTGCAAAAATGCGCTTGGCTGATGCCCTGCGGTCAAAAGAAACTAGGTTACCGGATTGACCATGGTGATAAATGTTTTATGTCAATTAATTGAAAAGGTTGACTATTAGCTCTGAAGGAAAGAAATGTTTGATACTTCAACGCCACTCGAGACACCACAGTATGCAGAAGAAGACCATCCAAAAATTCCAAAGCAAAAGATTGGTATCTTAGTTGCTAATTTAGGTACGCCCGATAATTATGATTATTGGTCGATGAGAAGATACTTAAATGAATTTTTATCAGATCGAAGGGTGATCGATTATTCTCCATTTCTTTGGCAGCCTTTGCTACAACTGCTTATCCTTACGTCAAGGCCTTTTCGGTCTGGTGCCGCTTATAAGTCAATTTGGAATGAAGCTGAGTCAGAAAGCCCATTGATGACAATAACCAAAGCTCAAACAGCCGCAATTAAGAAAATTATGCATGAGAAATATGGAGATAGTGTGGCTGTGGATTTCTGTATGCGCTATGGCAACCCGTCGACAAAATCACGGGTCCGATCGTTAGTTAGAACGCTAATGATCAATTTTTCAGGGCGCTTATGAATGAGAAATGGCAGCCATCTGTTAGAACCGTTTCACCATATTTCGATAATTCCTTATATATCGACGCATTGGCTAAGTCTGTGGAAACTGCTTATGAAGGGGCTGATAAAAAACCAGAAATATTAGTTTGTTCATACCACGGTGTTCCTCGCCGTTACCTGGTGCAAGGAGGTGACCCATATCATTGCCAATGCCAGAAAACTACGCGGCTTCTCAAAGAGCGGCTTGGTTGGTCTGATACCGAGATTGTTACAACCTTTCAGTCTAAGTTTGGTCCAGAGGAATGGTTGAAACCTTACACCGTTGAGGAAGTAGCAAGATTAGCAAAAGAGGATGGGAAAAAAAATATTGCAGTAATTGCGCCTGCGTTCTCAGCAGACTGTATCGAAACTCTTGAAGAAATTAACGAGGAAATAAAAGAGAGCTTTGAGGAAGCCGGTGGCAATGATTTCTTGTATATACCCTGTTTAAACGAAGAGCCTTCGCATATTGGTGCGCTCTGTAAAATTATTGAAGACAATTTATCGGGTTGGCTTTAGTACTAAAAATGCTGGCTTTCAATCCATACCGCCAGCAATGCAGGTTTCGTATTTCCCTTTATTTCAACTTTAGTGCTCCAGGTTAATCCTATAACATTAGAGCTCTTTTCAGTAATTTTTGAGAGTCGGAAGACTCCTCGGATCCTATCGGTAGATTTGACCGGCGCTACAAATCTCACTTTATCAAAACCTATGTTTATTCCCATTTTTAGACCTTCTGTTTGGGGTATAGCATCGTAGTACATTGCGGAGAGTAGGGAAATAGTTAGAAACCCATGTGCTATTGTTGTACCGTACTCAGTATCTTTAGCTTTGTTTGGGTCTATATGAATAAATTGGTTATCTTGCGTTACTTTCGCGACAGAATTTATTAGTTTCTGATCAATCTGGAACCATTTTGACGTCCACTCTTTATTATTTTTCCAAGTGAGTAATTTTGTGATGTTTGGGGTGCTCATTTTTAATTGTAACTTCGTTGTTTGGTATAGAACCCGATATCGGATGGCGTTATTTTGCAGTAAAGCTCTCAGAATAGTTGCTTCCAAACATCATAGTGTTTATTGCTTGATGATGAAAGAGATAGGATTATGACCGTGACCAATATACTTCATAGAGGTGATCTACCAGATGATTTAGATCTTGGGCCTCTTGTTGCAATAGATTGCGAAACAATGGGTCTTAACTTTAACAGGGATAGATTATGTTTGGTTCAATTGTCTAGTGGTAATGGAGTTGCTCATATGGTGCAAATTGAGGTTGAACAAAACTCTGCACCAAATCTCTGTAAATTGTTAAGTAATGAAAAAACTTTGAAAATCTTCCATTTTGGGCGTTTTGATATAGCAGCTTTGTTGAATGCCTTTGGTGTTATGACTAGACCTGTCTATTGTACTAAAATTGCGAGTAAATTAGTGCGAACTTATACTGATCGGCATGGTCTAAAAAATCTATTACAAGAGCTGCTTGATATTGATATTTCTAAACAGCAGCAATCAAGTGATTGGGGCGCTGCAGCATTAACAGATGCACAACTTGAATATGCGGCTTCGGATGTTTTGTATCTTCATAAATTGAAGGATGAGCTCGATCTTCGTCTACAGAGAGAGGGAAGAGTTGACTTTGCAAAATCTTGCTTTGATTTTTTACCTACACGTGCAAAGCTCGATTTATCCGGATGGCCTGAGACTGATATTTTTGGACATTAGGCTGGATTAGCACTTGGCTACTTATGACATAATATATTTTCGTGTAATTAATTTCTTAAAAATTGCTTTACCCTTTTTTGGAGTAAGTTTAATTGTCGCCATGTTTGTTCTCTCTAGAGATCAGGCGTCGCAAGCAGTTTTACCATTTGATAAAAATGAGTTTGCAGAGGAACTTGCAAAGCAACAAATAAATAAACTCTATTATTCAGGGCATACTGATGCTGGAGACGAGCTTTCTTTGTCTGCACAATCAGCTGTTGAGGGCTTCGAGGGCAAAAAGGTACTTGAAATGAAGACTGTTAGTGCAAAGGTAAAAAGTAAAAATGGCTTAGAAATTGAGGCAACAGCGCAATTCGGACAATATTTATATTCTGAAAACCTCCTCAAGATGTCAGGTTCAGTTTTGATATCTAGTTCATCTGGTTATAGATTGTCTGCTCCAGAATTGCGCATTTCAACGGATGGAACTTACATATTTGGAGAAGGCCCAGTGGAAGGTTTGACTCCTTTGGGTAAGATTTATGCAGGAAAAATGGAAATAAAAAGAAAGGCTCCAAAGTCACCAATGCAATTGTGGTTCAGTGACAGGGTTTTGGTAGATTATCTACCGGAAAAAATTTAATAGAGAGATAAATGGTCAAAGCATTCTTAATAATACTAATTTGTTTACCAAGTTATTTGTTATCAGATAATACTGATAGAGGCTTTGGTAGTATAGAAAATGACCGAAGCGCGCCAATATCTTTTTCGTCTGACAGCTTATCTTTCAATCAAGAAACTGGAACGAGTGAACTGAAAGGAAGCGTAAGTTTAGTTCAGGGTGATACAGTCCTGTCATCCGATTATGCAGAAATCTCATTTAACGTTGATACAAATGAATTAGCTAGATTTTACGCTTCCGGACTGGTAACGTACAAACAACGTTATTGCCTACAAAACAAGAAGGTTCGAGTGAATGACTACGTTAATTTCTGAAAATTTACAGGCTGGTTTAGTAGTTCAAGGTTTACGAAAAAGTTACCAAAAAAAAACTATTATTCAGGATGTTTCTCTATCGGTAAAGAGGGGAGAAGTAGTCGCCCTGCTTGGTCCGAATGGCTCAGGCAAAACTACATCTTTTTATGCAATAGCGGGTCTGATCCAGGCTGATGGTGGAAAAGTATCTCTGGATGGAGCAGATATCACCGCACTACCTATGTATAGAAGAGCACGCCTAGGTATAGGGTATTTGCCTCAAGAGATGTCTATCTTTAGGGGATTAAATGTTCAAGAAAACATAATGGCGATCCTGGATATATCGGAAAAAGATATTCATAAGCGAAGAGAAAGACTTGAAGAGCTTATGGCAGAGTTTTCTATAGAACATTTAAGGACTGCTCCAGCGCTTGCCTTATCTGGAGGAGAGCGCCGGCGAGTTGAAATAGCAAGATCGCTTGCTGCAAATCCAAAATATTTGCTTTTAGATGAGCCATTTGCTGGTGTAGACCCTATTTCTGTATCAGATATACGATCGTTGGTCCACGATTTAAAGGATCGTGGAATTGGACTTTTAATTACAGATCACAATGTGCGTGAAACGCTTGATATAGTCTCTCAGGCATACATCTTACACGATGGAAAAGTATTGATGGCTGGTTCACCAGATGAAGTCGTTTCAAATGAAAATGTGCGACGAGTTTATTTAGGCGATAATTTTAAAATCTTATAAAATTTATAACAATTTTAATTGACACTAAATGCGTGGTCCATTTTAATAATAGTTATCGCGATATCGGTTGATGCATGCATTGACTAGATTTCGATATCAAGAAGACCCCTTATTATTTAGCAAAAGGTTTCAAAGCTGTTTGCAGAGCGTAGCTTTGATTACTAGTTTATTTGTCCATGAAAGGAGTAAATATGCGCTACCAAATTTCTGGAAAGCAAATTGACATTGGTATGGCGTTACAGCAGCACGTTAAAGGCGAAATTGACGACGTAGTTTCAAAATACGCAGAACGTCCAACCGATGCCATAGTTGTTTTTTCTAAAAGTGGTCATGAATTTGTATGTGAAGCTACTATCCATTTATCGACAGGCCTAACAGCACAGGCTCGGTCGCATGAAAATGAAATATATGCATCATTTGATAATTGTGCGGCAAAGATGGAAAAACAATTACGTCGCTATAAAAGAAGATTGAAGGACCATCATGCCACAAGAACAACACCGGTTGAACTTTCCTCCGCTTCATCATATATCCTCGCTTCAGAAGATGAAAACGAAGAATCGGAGCCAGAAACTCTACAGCCAATAATTATTGCAGAAGTCGAGACAACTATACCGAAATTATCTGTTGGCGAAGCTGTAATGCAAATGGAGATCTCGGGCAAAGATTTTTTTGTTTTTAAAAATGATGCAAACAAACTTGTTAGTATTGTTTATCAAAGGGACGATGGAAATATTGGCTGGGTTGAGCCGAAGTAGAATATATTGGGATTTTTAAGGAATAGTCGCGGAAATGGAACTCTACGATTTGCTTCAGCCGGAAGCTGTAAAGGTAGTGGCAGCAGCTTCTAGTAAGAAACGTGTGCTACATGATATGGCTCAATTGGCTGCCAACTGTTATAATATGCGAAGTGAGGTGTTACTAGAAGCATTACTTGAGCGTGAGAAGCTAGGACCAACCGGTGTAGGGCATGGTATAGCGTTGCCACATGCCAGATCAATCGATGTTGACCGGGTGTGTGGAGCATTTATCTTGCTTGAATCACCTGTAGATTTTGGTTCAGTTGATAAGTTACCAGTTGACATAATTTTTGGACTTTTTGCTCCTGAAAATGCTGGCGTAGATCATTTGAAGGCATTAGCAATTGTGTCACGGACACTCAGAGATAATTCTATTTGTGCTAAACTCAGAGCAAACCCGGATCCGCAAACCCTTTTTACCATTTTAACGGAAAATCAGAAAATACAGGCAGCTTAATTTTTAATTATGCCTTTATCGCTATGAGCGATAAAAAATGGGTTTTCAAAACCTGGTTTGCCATAGTAAAGCGGTTCATTTGTCGAAAGATTTGTTACGTGCCCGCCGGCACCGAGGAGTATTGCATGACCTGCTGCTGTATCCCATTCCATGGTTCGCCCTAATCTTGGATATAAATCAGCCTCCCCAGCCGCGATAAGACAAAATTTTAGAGAAGATCCAGCATTTTTACTATTTGAGATCGAATATTTTTCGATATATTTTTTTGTTTCGGGATTAATATGGGATTTTGATGCTAAGACTGTTAGAGCGCTTGGGTCTGGGACTGAAACTTGGAGCGGTTTATTTAAGATTTTCCCTGTTTTGCCAGCTGGCAGTATAATTTCATAAGATTTTTTGTTTTGATCGGTGGCAAACAAGCGCTTAACTGCTGGCGCATATACAACACCATGGGTCGGAGAATTATTTTGAATATAGGCTATATTAACCGTGAATTCTCCCGTTCTATTTATAAATTCTTTTGTGCCGTCGAGAGGATCAACCAAAATAAAATTCTTATTTGGTGAATAATGGCTCTCTGATTTTTCTTCAGTAACAACATCCAGATCAGGGAAAGCCTCTTTTAACCCGTTGTAAATAATGGCGTCTGCTGTTTTATCGGCATTTGTTACGGGGCTAGAGTCAATTTTCGTTTCGATTGCAATATTACCGTGCAAATAAATTTCCATAATTGCATCACCAGCTTGTAATGCCAAATCTCGAAATACTTCGGTTAACTTAAAGTAATCCAAACTTTACTACTTTCCTGAAATTTAAATATCTGACTAATTTTCAAGTTATCTAAGTAGATTTAGTTACTTGATCGTACAAAACTATTCAATTGTTACTACTCAATTAAATTTTACATAAAATGTGGGATGTGGTTGAAGCTTTGCCAAAGGCTACCTATATACACCTCGATTGATCTAAAACCAACAAGGTCTACATACAATACTAATTCGAGCAAGGTCGAATTTCTCAAAAGGCCATGGAAATAATGAGGAAAAGTAATGGGAAAAGTAATTGGAATTGACTTAGGGACAACTAATAGTTGTGTGGCTATAATGGATGGTTCTCAGCCGCGTGTCATAGAAAATGCAGAAGGAGCAAGAACAACCCCATCTATTGTGGCATTTTCAGATAATGAAAAATTGGTAGGGCAGCCAGCTAAACGCCAAGCCGTTACAAATCCAACAAATACAGTTTTTGGGGTTAAGCGCCTCATTGGTCGTCGTGTTGATGACTCCAATTTGGAGAAAGATAAAAAAAACCTTCCCTTTAACGTTATTGATGGGGGCAATGGTGATGCCTGGGTAGAGGCTCAAGGTGAAAAATACAGTCCATCTCAAATCTCAGCTTTTATATTGCAAAAAATGAAAGAGACTGCAGAGGGTTATCTGGGCGAAGAGGTGTCACAGGCTGTTATTACAGTTCCTGCTTATTTTAACGATGCGCAGAGGCAAGCAACAAAAGATGCTGGTAAAATAGCGGGTCTAGAGGTTCTTAGGATTATAAATGAGCCAACAGCAGCTGCATTGGCGTATGGTTTAGATAAAAATGAAAGCAAAACGATTGCAGTATATGATTTAGGTGGTGGTACATTCGATGTTACTATTTTGGAGATTGATGACGGCCTATTTGAAGTAAAATCTACAAATGGTGATACGTTCCTTGGCGGTGAAGACTTTGATATGAGGATCGTTAACTACCTTGCAGATGAATTCAAAAAGGAAAATGGTGTTGATTTAACAAAAGATAAAATGGCGCTTCAACGCCTCAAGGAGGCGGCAGAAAAGGCCAAGATTGAGCTTTCATCAGCTAGTCAAACAGAAATCAACCAACCATTTATTTCTATGGACTCCAGTACCGGCCAACCACTCCATATGGTTATTAAACTAACGAGAGCTAAGCTTGAGAGTTTGGTAAGTGACTTGATAAAGGCATCAATAAAGCCGTGTCAGGCTGCTTTGAAAGATGCCGGTTTGTCGACTTCTGATATAGACGAAATTGTTCTTGTTGGTGGAATGACACGTATGCCAAAAGTGATGGAAGAAGTGACTAAATTTTTTGGAAAGGAACCTCATAAAGGTGTAAACCCAGATGAAGTTGTGGCAATGGGTGCAGCAATACAAGCTGGCGTACTTCAGGGTGATGTTAAAGATGTAGTACTTTTAGACGTTACTCCTTTGTCACTTGGAATTGAAACTTTAGGTGGCGTATTTACTAGATTAATTGACAGAAACACGACTATACCAACTAAAAAATCTCAAGTGTTTTCTACTGCGGAAGACAATCAAAATGCTGTGACAATTCGAGTTTTCCAAGGGGAGCGAGAAATGGCTACAGACAATAAGATACTTGGGCAATTTAATTTGGAAGATATTCCCCCGGCTCCCCGTGGTATGCCCCAAATCGAAGTCACCTTTGATATTGATGCTAATGGTATTGTATCTGTTTCTGCAAAAGATAAGGGTACTGGAAAGGAACAGAATATAACCATTCAGGCTTCTGGCGGTCTTTCAGATGAAGATATTGAAAATATGGTTAAAGATGCCGAGGAAAATGCTGAAGCAGATAAAGAGCGTCGAGAGTTAATCGAAGCTAAAAATCAGGCTGAGAGCTTAATTCACTCTACGGAAAAATCTATGGAAGAACATAGCGACAAAGTAGATCCGACAACTATTGAAGCTATTGAATTAGCAATTTCGGCATTAAAGGAAGAATTGGAAACTGAGGACGCAGGAAAAATAAAATCTGGAATTCAGAATGTAACAGAAGCAGCCATGAAATTAGGCGAAGCAATATATAAAGCTAGCCAAGAAGACGGTGAAAACTCTGATAAAGAACCAGGTAGTGCTGATTTTGACGACAACATCGTTGATGCTGATTTTGAAGATCTTGATGATGAGCAACGTTCGTAGTGAACAAATGCCTTTTTACGGCTGAATTTAATTTGATGAAAACATTCCTTGAAAGGGGCACCTTCTATGTCAAAGCGTGATTACTACGACGTACTTGGTGTTCCAAAAGGCTCTGAAAAAGAGGCGATTAAAAAGGCTTATAGAACAAAAGCTAAAGAACTGCATCCAGATCGAAATTCAGACAACCCTAATGCTGAAGCTCAATTCAAGGAAGTGAATGAGGCTTATGAAGTCCTAAAGGATGCAGAGAAAAAAGCGGCATATGATCGGTATGGTCACGCTGCATTTGAAGGCGGAGGTGGAGGTCCAGGTTTCGGCGGAAGTGGAGATTTTTCTAGTGCTTTCTCTGATGTATTTGATGATCTGTTCGGTGATTTCATGGGTGGCGGCCGCGGTGGTCGTAAGCAACAGTCACGTGGGTCTGATCTACGTTATAATTTGTCAATTTCGCTTGAGGAAGCTTTTGCCGGACTGCAAAAAACAATAAACCCAAGGCTTTTTTACCGTTGAAAGAGGCTGTCCAACTTGTTCTGGAGCAGGGCAAATAATTAAAAATCCGTGTTCTTCTTGTGGAGGACAGGGTACGCAAAAGAAGGATAGAGCTCTAAGCGTAAATGTTCCACCAGGCGTGGAAACTGGAACCCGGATTCGTCTCGCAGGTGAAGGTGAGACAGGTCCAAGAGGTGGTATTTCTGGTGATCTATATATTTTTATAGAAGTTTCTAAGCATAAAATTTTTGAGCGAGATGGTCTCAATCTTTTTTGCCGAGTTCCAGTTTCAATGGCAAAAGCGAGCCTTGGTGGAGAGGTAGAGGTGCCTACAATAGATGGTGGGCGCAGCAGAGTACGTATTCCAGCCGGCAGTCAGTCGGGACGACAGATGAGATTAAAGAGTAAAGGTATGCCTGCCATAAAAACAGTTCAGAAAGGTGATATGTTTATTGAGATGGCGGTTGAAACACCGGTTAATTTGACTGCCAGGCAAAAAGAATTGTTACAGGAGTTTGAGGAACTTTCTGAGGATAACAATCCTGAGACAAATAGTTTTTTTTCCTCTGTTAAAACCTTTTGGGAGTCGATGAAGGGTTAGTTTAATAGACCGCTTTTGCTTTCATTGATAAAGTTCCATTTTTTTTAATAGCCGATAAAATAATTTCGTTACCTTGCTTTTTGCTCGCAATTGAAAATGCATTTGGTCCTGATATTGGTGAAACTCCTCTGAATTCAAAATATGAGGGTGTTTTTTTACTTACGCGCATAGACAAGTCTATCAGTAAAGTGGCTATCAAAGGCCCGTGAAAAACCAATCCATTATATCCTTCAGTATTAATAGCGTATTCATTATCATAATGGATACGGTGACCATTAAAGGTCAGTGCTGAGTACCTGAATAGTAAAGTGCTTGAAGGGGTAATTTCCTCACAAATATCCCAGTCTGTCGAGGCAATAACCCCATCTATAAGTTTATCATTTTCTTTTGGATCCTCGCGATAAACAATATCATGCTCTTCTATCAAGCAGAGAGTTTCATTTTGGAAATAGTCATGTTTCACTGTCACAAAACATAATTGTCCCGAGCTCCCATTCTTTTCGTTTATAGATAAGATTATTGACTTTTTTAGGCTGTCTTGCCCAATTAATAACGGTTTTTTAAACCAAAAGCGTCCACCTGCCCACATTCGCCTTGGTAAAGTCACCGGTGGTAAAAACCCACCTTTTTTTGGATGACCATCCCTTCCTAAATTAGAAAGTTTTTCTGACTCTAAAAAATAAAGCCAGTGCCATAATGGCGGTAATTCCTTTCCTTCAATAAACGTGGCATCTCGGTTGAGCGTATTTTCCATAAACTGGGCCGGAAATGGTAGTAACTTATCATTTTTTTCTTGCGTTTTCCCTATCCATTTAGAGTACTCTGAATTGCCCATTATAAACCGACTAAACTCAATAATGATTAATTTTACGATACCGAAAGCAAAATTAATCCATTTTATACAAACTGATTATTAACATAGTATTGGTACATTCTTAGTATATTGTTTGGCAACTGCAAAGTCTTGGGGTTATGAGAAATGAAAAATGATTTATTCGAAATTAAGGAAATAGAAGATCAAGGAATTATTCTTTCGGATGGATGCAGATTGTCTTCCCGTATATGGATGCCAAAAAATAGTGAAATTCATCCAGTACCAGCAATCCTAGAATATTTGCCTTACAGGAAAAGAGATGGCACCGTTGCCCGCGATTGTCTGACTCATCCATTTATTGCTTCGCACGGGTACGCTTGTGTGAGAGTTGATATGCGAGGGAATGGGGATAGTGATGGGATAATGGAGGATGAATACACAGAGAGTGAAATAAATGACGGCGTTGAGGTTATAAATTGGCTTGCAGCTCAGATTTGGTGTAACGGGAAAGTTGGAATGATGGGCATCAGCTGGGGTGGCTTTAACTCTCTGCAAATAGCAGAACGTTCGCCAGAACCCTTGAAGGCAATAATTACACTATGTTCCACAGTTGATCGGTATGCAGATGATATTCATTATAAAGGCGGTTGTTTGTTAAATGAAAACTTAGGTTGGGGATCAACAATGTGGTCTTATTCCTCAAGGCCTCCTGATCCAATGCTTGTTGGGGATGAATGGGCTACTATGTGGAACAAGCGCTTAAAAGCAGAGCCATTTTTACCAATAAAATGGCTTAAGCATCAAACTCGTGATAGTTATTGGAAGCACGGATCTGTTTGTGAAAATTACGATGGCATCAAGTCTGCTGTTCTTGCAGTAGGTGGATGGGGAGATGCTTACAAAAATACAGTGTCGCATTTGGTATCTAATATCAAGGCGCCAGTTAAGGGTGTAGTTGGGCCGTGGGTTCACAAGTATCCTCACTTTGCAGTTCCCGAACCAAAAATTGGATTTTTGCAAGAAGCCTTGAGATGGTGGGGCCGGTGGTTAAAAGACTTAGAAACGGGGGTAGAAGAAGATCCAAAATATACAGTTTATTTAATGGATGGTGTTAGACCGCAATCGTGGTATGCGAAAAGACCGGGAGTTTGGGTAAATGAAGGTTATTGGCCAGATGGCCCAACGATCAGCACCTTCAGTTTAACCGAGAATTCTAAACTTACTGAATTTAGTAAAACTAAAGATCTGAATCATATTGTTTGCTCGCCACAAGATTGTGGTTTGGATGGAGGAGAATATTGCGCAATCTGGCTTGGACCAGAAATGCCTGGTGATCAGAGACGAGATGATAGTCACTCGAAGTGCTACGATAGTGAAATATTAACTGAAAGACTTGACATTATAGGTGCACCCGTAATCCGACTTAAAATAAAAAGTGATGTTAAATCTGGTCAAATAATAGTTAGACTAAACCATATTCATCCTGACGGGGCATCGACTAGAATAACTTATGGTTGTATGAACTTATTACACAGAAATGGCCACGAAAAAATTTCTGATATTATCCCAAACGAATTGATGGATATTGAGGTCACACTTGATCAAATAGCTTACAGGGTTCCCAAGGGTCATAAAATAAGAGTCTCAATATCTAACTGTTATTGGCCGTTACTTTGGCCTATGCCTGATCTTGGCACCCTAACTCTTGTTCAGGGCCAATTTGATCTTCCAATTTCATCACATGGCGATTTAGATGAACGCGGGTTCCAGCCAGCTGTTTTGGGGAAACCTTGGAAGATTGCAACTGTAAGAGAGGGTGGAAATCAAAGAAATGTGAAACGTGATTTGAAATCAGGAATTGTTACCACAGAAATAATTGATGATTTTGGTAAAAAAATAGATCAAGAGCATGGTCTTATTACAGGCTCTGTTGCGAGAGAATGGTGGTCAATACATCCTGATGACCCGCTTTCCGCACGTGGCCGTACTCATTGGACGGAAGAAATTGGAAGAGGAGACTGGTCCATTAGGACTGAGACCTATGCAGAAATGTGGAGTGATTATGAAAACTTTTATGTTAAGGCTTCTATTGCTGCATTTCATAATGAAGATCTAGTATTTGAGAAGGAATTTGACGAAGAGATTCAGAGGTTGGGACATTAGGAAATTATTAATTATTCCAATATTATAATTGAAATTCTTTAACAAATGTCTTAAGCGCAGCAGTGCAGAGTTTTGCTTGGTATATCCGTGCACTGAACCTATAAATTGCACTATTTTCTACAATTGAAAGGTTAATTTTAAATGTCGAACAGTTCCAACCCAGACATATTGTATACAATTGTAGACGAAGCACCAGGGCTTGCCAGTGCTTCTTTGCTTCCAATTGTTCGATCTTTCGCGGCCTTGGCAGGTATCAATGTTGGAAGCAAGGATATTTCTCTAGCAGGAAGAATCAAGGCGACTTTTGGTAAGTATTTAAAGGATGACCAAAAACAGGATGACGGACTCAAAGAGCTTGGTGAAATAGTTCAAAGCCCAAAAGCTAATGTAATTAAACTCCCAAATATATCGGCCTCAGTCCCACAACTGGTTGCGGCCATAAAGGAGTTACAGTTACAGGGCTTTGCTGTTCCTGATTATCCTTATGAACCAGCAACAGAGCATGAAATTAGCGTACGCAAGCTCTATGATACAATAAAGGGATCAGCAGTTAATCCTGTTTTAAGAGAGGGGAATTCTGACCGCCGCGCAGCCAAAGCAGTAAAAAAATATGCTATGGCCAATCCTCATTCCATGGGCAAATGGAGATCAAGTTCTGCTACCCATGTTTCGTCAATGGACGGGAATGACTTTTTTAGTAATGAAAAATCTGCGACTATCAAAGAAAACCAGGCCAGTTTTGCAAGGATTGAATTTACTGATTCAGAGGGGAATATCGAGGACTTAAAAAAAGGTATAAAATTGGAAAGTGGTACAGTCGTTGATGCAACTTTTATGTCTGTATCAGAACTTCGCGCTTTTCTTTCAAAAGAAATCAAAGATGCTAAAGAGCAGGATGTACTTTTTTCCGTTCACTTAAAAGCTACTATGATGAAGGTATCTGATCCAATTATTTTTGGTCATGTTGTTTCTGTTTTTTTTAAAGAGGTTTTCGAAAAACATGGAAAAGTTCTAGATGAGTTGGGCGTGACCCCCAATTTAGGGCTTAGTGAGATATTAAAACGTGTATCGCAAGACTCAAAAATCACGCAAGACTTTAATGCTATTATTGAGAAAGAAGCAGATTTGTATATGGTCGATAGTGAACGAGGAATGACAAATTTACATGTTCCTTCCGATGTTATAATCGATGCTTCTATGCCAGCTTTAATTAGAGCTGGAGGAATAGCATGGAGCCCTGATGGATCTACGAAAGATACTAAATGTGTCATTCCTGATAATTCTTATGCCCCTGTTTATGAAGAGACAATAAAATTTTTTAAAGAGAAAGGTGCTTTGGAACCTTCAACTTCAGGCACCGTTGCTAATGTTGGGTTAATGGCACAAAAGGCTCAGGAATACGGCAGTCATCCTACTACGTTTGAAATTCCGAGAGATGGAACTGTTCGTTATATCCTCGAAAATGGCACTATCCTGCATGAGCATGAGGTTAAATGTGGTGATATTTGGCGGTCATGTTCAGTAAATAAAGCACCTATTGTGGATTGGATTAATCTTGCTATCGAGCGTCAGGCAGCCACTGATGCGCAGGCAATATTTTGGCTTGACCAAAATAGGGCTCATGATGCGCAGTTAATTCCTATTGTAGAACAGGTTCTAAATAAAAAAGGAATACGTGACAGATTTTTGATTATGTCGCCAAGAAAAGCTACAAGAGTCACTCTTGAGACAATTACTAAAGGAGAAGATAGTATTGCGGTTACTGGTAATGTTCTTCGTGATTACCTAACTGATTTGTTTCCAATTTTAGAGCTCGGCACTTCAGCAAAGATGTTATCTATTGTAAAGCTAATGAATGGAGGGGGCCTTTTTGAAACTGGAGCAGGTGGCTCAGCCCCAAAGCATGTTCAACAATTACAAAAAGAAAACCATTTACGATGGGATAGCTTAGGCGAGTTTTGTGCTTTAGGAGAGAGTTTTAACTTTCTGGCGGCTAATTCTGAAAATAAAAAAGCTGCGACCCTTGGGTCGGCTATTGAAAAAGCAACGCAAGGAATATTGGATAACAATAAGTCTCCGGGTCGAAAGGTTGGCGAGATAGACAATCGACACAGTCATTTCTTTTTTGCTCTCTATTGGGCGAAAGCACTCGCTGAGCAAAAAGAAGACCACGATTTGGCAGTACGGTTCACCTCGGTTTATAATATGTTAAAGGATAATACCGCAAAAATCCTTAATGAGCTGGATAGTATTCAAGGACTCGAAGTTGATTTAGGGGGATACTATCATCCAGATAAAGAAAAGGTAGCAAAGATTATGCGTCCATCTCCCACAATGAATTCAATCATTGATGATATGCTACCTAATATTAAGTTTCACTAAGACGAAAAATTTAAAATTTATGTGATAGTCTAATTTCTAAAGTAAGGATCTGCTGTGAATTATCCTATAAATTATGTCCCGCCAAAGATTTGGAAGTGGGAGAATGAAAACGGTGGAACTTTTGCATCTACTAACCGCCCAATAGCTGGATCAACACATGATAAAACCTTACCTATTGGGCAACACCCTTTTCAATTATATTCTCAAGGAACTCCAAACGGTATAAAAGTTACTGTTATGTTTGAAGAACTCTTAGAAATGGGTCATAGCGATGCAGAATATGATGCTTGGTTGATTAGCATCGGGAAAGGGGAACAGTTTGGCTCAGATTTTGTAAATATTAATCCAAATTCTAAAATTCCGGCTCTTTTAGATAATTCTGGAGATGAGCCTAAAAGGGTTTTTGAATCTGGGGCTATACTTTTGTATCTTGCTGAAAAGTTTAACTCTTTTTTACCGACACACGGCGATCAACGGACAGAAGTTTTCAATTGGCTTTTTTGGCAGATGTCTAGTGCGCCGTACCTTGGGGGTGGGTTTGGTCATTTTTATGTCTATGCGCCAGAGAAAATACAGTATGCAATTGATCGCTATTCGATGGAAGTTAAACGTCAGCTTGATGTTCTTGATCGTGAATTATCCAAAAAAGAATTTATAACTGGCGATGAATATAGCATTGCGGACATATCGATATGGCCCTGGTATGGTCGTTTAGTCTTAGGCAAGCAATACGGCGCTGCTGATTTTTTACAAGTTGGTGATTATCACAACGTACTTAGATGGGCAAAAAATTTAAGCTCTAGGCCAGCGGTGATGCGTGGTGAGCGAATAAATCGGAAATCAAAAATTCCAAATCAATATTTGCTTGAAAGACACAGTAAAACAGACTTTGAGGCACTTGATTTTGACACATATTGAGAGCCAAGTTTTTGGGCTCATTAAGGTTCTTAAAACTTTAATTAAATGGCTTGGTTCGTTAGATACCCAGAAATGTCTCTGTTACTTCTTTAGAAGATCTTAATTGAGCGGATGATCCTGACCAAACTATTTTGCCTTTGTGAATAATGTTGTGGTTATCTGAAATAGTTAATAAATCTTTCAAGTTTTTGTCGATAATTAAAATTGATATTCCACTATCACGTATGTTTCTAAGAGCTTCCCAGATTTTTTCTCGAATTATGGGTGCAAGTCCCTCGGTCGCTTCGTCTAATATCAAAAGTTTAGGGTTTGTAAGCAGAGCTCTTCCAATTGCCAACATTTGCTGTTCACCCCCTGAGAGCAAATTACCCATGAATTTGGCACGAGATTTTAGGTCTGGGAAAAGCTCATAAACATTTTCCGAAGTCCAAGTTAGATTTTTTGTTTTAGTAATGTTTGCAGTTGCAATAAGGTTTTCATGTGTCGTTAAGTTAGGAAAGATTTGCCGACCTTCAGGCACCAAGCCAATACCTAATTTAGCGATTTTGAAACTTGGCAAATTAGTTATATCTCGTCCGTTAAATGAAACATAACCACTAGTTTTGGACTTGATATTCATTATTGAACTTATGGTTGTAGTCTTACCCATCCCATTTCGCCCTAAAAGTGTCGACACGCCGGCTGGCTTAATATTTAGCGAAACTCCAAATAATGCTTGGCTCGATCCATAATGTGTTTCAACATTGCTTAACGTTAACATTAAGCTTCCCCCAAGTAGGCTTTTTGTACTTTAGAATCGTGTCTTATGTTATTTGGCTCCCCGGTTGCAATGATTTCACCCGAAACTAAGACTGATATTCTGTCTGCTAATGCAAATACTGCATCCATATCATGCTCTACTAATAATATAGTTTGTTTTCCTTTCAGCTTGTTCAGTAGGGCAATCATTTCTTGTGTTTCACTCGGGCCGAGACCAGCCATTGGCTCATCAAGTAGCAAGAGCTTTGCATCTGAAGCCAATGCCATAGCAATCTCTAGTTTGCGACAATCTCCATGGCTCAAACTTGCAACTGGTTGATTATTTGCCTCAATTAGTCCTACCTGACCAAGGCAAAAGTCAACCTTTTCTAGAACATAATTTTTGTTTGTAAATGTCGTAAAAAAATTAAGCGAATTTTCTCGAATTTTGTCAGTCGCTAATTGTATATTTTCAGAGACCGTCATTGATTTCATGACTGATGTAATTTGAAATGTTCGATTAATTCCAAGCCGAGATTTTTTGTATTCAGAAATTTGTGTAACATCAATATTTTGAAAAAAAATTTGGCCACTATCGGGGAAGACTTGTCCGAAGATTTGTGAAACTAATGTAGTTTTCCCAGCTCCATTTGGGCCAATAATAGCATGTATGTCTCCGTCTAATACGGAAAGGTTGAGGTTTTTTGTCGCTATCACACCGCCAAAGTTTTTATTTAAGTTTTTTATTTTTAATATATTTTGCATACTTTGCACCTTACTTTGAAAAGAGTGAGGACAAGCCACCCCTAAAAAACAGGACTACAGTGATTAAAAGAAGCCCAAATGGAAGGTGCCAATAAATTGTAATTGAAGATAAAACTTCTTCTAAAATGACAAACACTATTGCACCAAAAAGAGGGCCCATTACCGTTGCGACACCCCCTAATATTACCATAAACATCAATTCTCCAGACCTAGACCAATCGATCATTTCGGGAGATATGAAAGTAGTAAAATTTCCTAGAAGCACCCCAGCGAAACCACAAATAATTCCAGAAAATATAAACGCTATCAATTTATGAAAGTAAACATTGTAGCCGAGTGAAACCATCCGAGCTTCGTTGTCTTTGATTCCTGATAAAATCAAGCCGAAATTTGACTTTGTAATCAGATGAACAAGCCACATAAAGAAGATCAAACTTGAAAAAGAAACTAAAAACATTTGGATTGGATCATCAAGGTTAATCAGTGGTATCTCTGATCTAGTGTTAATAACTAAACCGTCGTCACCTCCGTATTCCTCAATTGAAACAAACAGATAGTATGCCATTTGTGAAAATGCCATCGTTATCATTATAAAATAAACACCCTTTGTCTTTAAACATATCAGTCCTGTTAACAATGCAAACAATCCGCTAATCGCTATTGCAATCAAGATATGCACAAATCCATTCGTTGTAGCTAGAAAATCTAATCCGCCATAAAGCCAGTGGTGTGCGGGTATTCCAACTGCATAGGCGCCAAGTCCTAAATAAGCGGCATGGCCAAAGGAAATCATTCCGCCATATCCGAGAATAAGGTTTAAACCAACTGCTGCTATGGCCAAAATACATAAACGAGTGGCTAAATCTAGATAAAATGACATTCCGATTTGGTTAAAAAGGATAGGAAAGACCAATAAAGAAGCTAAAATGAAAAACTTAAGTGGTTTGATAAATTGCATTGAATTGTATTTACCGTAATCTAGGGGGGAACAAACCGTTTGGCTTAAACGACAATATCAATGCCATAATTAGGTAGATCGACATTGAGGAAATGGCTGGAGCAGAATTTTCAGCAGCAGCTGTGCTCATGAATATTTTGAAAAAATCGTCTAGAAAGGCGCGTCCAAGGGTATCAATTAGTCCGATAAGCAAAGCAGCTACAAGTGCGCCTTTCACAGAACCAATTCCGCCCACTATAATTACCACAAAAGCAGTTATTATTACATTGTTTCCCATACCGAGTGAAGCTTCTGTGATAGGCGCAATAAGCATTCCTGCCATACCAGCCAGAGTTGCGCCAATAGCAAATACGATTGCAAAAAGGGTTCTTATATCAATGCCTAGCGCTGACACCATTGTTCTATTAGATGCGCCTGCCCGTATTAACATTCCCAACCTAGTAAAATTCACCAGCCAAAGCAGACCGAAAGCTGCTAGTAGTCCAACAATGATGATTAAAACTCTAAATGTAGGTAGTTCAATATTTTCTGAGATTTTGATTTGCCCATCCAAGTAGTTCGGTAAAGGAATAGCAATTCCAGCGGGACCCCAAATTAAATGGGCAATTGTGTCAATTACCAGAATTGCACCAAAGGTTCCTAGTACGTGATCCAGATGGTCTCTACTGTAGAGTGGGCGGGCGAGGAAAACCTCAAAAACGTATCCGATAATCCCAATAATGGGTAATGCCAAAATTACTGCTAATAAATAACTATCCAGTGCATAAGTCAGTGAAGCGCATACGAACGCTCCCAACATGTAAATCGAACCGTGTGCAAGGTTTACAAAATCTAAAATCCCAAAAACTAAAGTAAGGCCTGAGGCTACCAGAAACAAAAGAACTCCCAATTGAAGCCCATTTAGCACTTGTATCAAAAGCAGAGTGTAGTCCAATACTGCCCCCAGATCTTTACAAGCTAATTGTCAAAGTTTTGTACTTACGGACTATTGATTATTTTAACTTACAATCAGCAGCAAATGGGTCTTGGTGATTTGTAAATACAGTATCAACTACCTCTGTAGTCCAATTGCCATCCGAATCTTCAACAACCTCTCTCAGATAAAAGTTTTGAATCGGAAAGTTATTATTCCCGTAAGAATATTTACCCCTAACTGAATTATAATTAGCGCTTTTCAGTGCAGATCGGAGACCGGCAACATCACTCATATCGCCATCAACCGCCATTACAGCAGACGCTATCATATTAATAGTATCATAAGACTGGGCAGCATAGAATGAAGGATATTTGCCAAACTGTTTTTTGAAATCGTTAACAAACTTCTTATTCGCTTGATTATCTAAAGAGGGATCCCACTGTTGTGTTACTTTTGATCCCACTATTCCGGAGAAATTTGCAGCCTGTAGTTTGGGTAGAGAAATGCCATCTATCGTAAATACAGAATATAAGGGTAGTAAATCCTTTAAACCTGCCTGGTGATATTGTTTTGTAAAAGCTCCAGAAGCAGCTCCGGGATAAAAAACAAACAATCCATCAGCTCCCGATACCTTTGCTTTAGCGAGCTCAGCAGAGAAGTCTAATTGGGCATCCGCACCCCATTTTGTTAGGTCTTTGCCAACTACCTGCCCTTTAAAAGTTCGTTCGATTCCAGCTACCATGTCTTTCCCTGCAGCATAATTTGGAGCCATTATGTAAAGCGATTTTATACCGGCTTTATTAAAAACTTCACCCATTGCCATTGGCGTTTGATCATTTTGCCATGAGGCAGAGAAGAAATTTTCGTGGCACAATTTGCTCGCCATTTGTGAAGGTCCTGCATTTGAGGAAATCAATATTTTCCCTGCATCCAATACAGACTTCCGCGATGCTAATAAAACATGGCTCCAAATATACCCTGCAATTATGTCAACCTTATCTTGTTTTAAAAGGCGATCAGTTACTTGCTTCCCAGTATCAGGTGCGAATCCATCATCACCAAACACCACTTCAATTTTATGTGAGCCAGCTTTCCCATTCAAATGTTCTAAGGCCAGATTAACAGCATTTTTCATATCTTCACCGATAACAGCTGCTGGTGTTGTTAATGTAGTAACAAATCCAATTTTAATTTCAGCAGCAACAGCCGATGATACCACAAAATTGCAAAATATTATCGCCGCCATTACTTTCTTCATTTTTCTCTCCTCAAAAAAACGTAATTATCAGAAAGAGCCTACCACAAACTCACCTAAGGTAAACTTAGTTTATTAAATTATTTATTATAACCGGCCATGGCAATGTTTAAACTTCTTTCCAGAACCGCACGGGCAAATTTCATTCCTGCCGGTTGACTGCCAACCCGTTGGCATTTGTTCAGGTGGGGTTTTTGCTCCAAGTGGCAATTTTGAATTTGATTTGGTAGTTTCTGTATTCTCTATTTTAGGAGCTACTTGAAGTTTCTTTTGTTCGTCTAAAAACTTTGCAACCATTGCCTTGCGTTCTTCATCAGTTAGGGGTCTCACCATGCTAAGCTGTTTTGTTACATCGTAACGTAAGCCATTTAAAAGACGCTCGAATAGCTGGAAAGCTTCATTTTTATACTCATTTAATGGATCTCTCTGAGCATAACCCCTAAAACCGACAACGGATCTCAAATGTTCCAGAGTTATAAGATGCTCTCGCCATTTAGTGTCAATTGTCTGAAGCAAAAGTTGTTTTTCCACTTGCTGCATTGCTTCTTTACCAAACGCTTTTGTTTTTTCAGTCATCATTGAGTTCGCCGCATCTTCAATACGCTGGGTCAGCAATTCGTCGTCTACACCTTCTTCATTTGCCCAGTCTTTGACAGGTAAATCAAGGTTCATACCATCCCTTAACGCTCCTTTGAGACCATCTAGATCCCATTGGTCAGGATATGATTTTGGAGGAATATGAATATTTATCAGATCGTCAATCACGTCGTTACGCATATCATCAATGATTTCAGTTTGATCGTCAGCGCGCATTATATCAAGGCGTTGTTCGAATATAGCAATTCTCTGATCATTCATTACATCGTCGAATTTCAGTAATTGTTTACGAATATCAAAATTTCGGGCTTCAACTTTAGACTGCGCGCGTTCAAGGGATTTATTTACCCATGGGTGTATAATTGCTTCCCCTTCTTCCATACCAAGCGTTGATAATACTTTGTCGAGTCTTTCCGACCCAAATATACGCATCAAATCATCTTCTAAACTTAGAAAGAAACAGGTTTTGCCAGGATCACCTTGCCTGCCCGAGCGACCCCTTAATTGGTTATCAATTCTACGGCTTTCGTGCCGTTCTGATGCTAACACAAATAAGCCACCGGCTTCTAAAACTTGATCTTTCTCTTTCGAATGTTTTTTTTCAATAGTTGTACGTATCTGGTCGGCTTTTGATTTTGGTTTTTTTTCTAGAGCTTCCAAGACTTCCATTTCCAGGTTGCCGCCTAATTGTATATCAGTACCGCGGCCCGCCATGTTTGTCGCAATTGTTACCGCGCTAAATTTGCCCGCGTTAGCAACTATATATGCCTCTTGCTCATGTTGACGTGCATTTAAGACATTATGCTTGATACCAGACTTTTTAAGTAAATCTGACAAAAGTTCAGATTTTTCTATTGATGTTGTCCCTAATAGAACTGGCTGGCCTTTTGAGTTCGCTTCTTTGACTTCTTTAACTATGGCCTCGTATTTTTCTTTTGCAGTTCGGTAAACCCTGTCATCTTCATCTGATCTGGTCACAGGTTTATTTGTTGGAATTTCTAGCACCCCAAGCTTATAAATTTCCATAAATTCGTCTGCTTCAGTTGCAGCAGTACCTGTCATACCAGATAACTTTTCATACAGCCGAAAGTAATTTTGGAACGTAACGCTAGCTAACGTGACATTTTCTGGCTGAATCTCACAGCCCTCTTTTGCTTCAATCGCTTGGTGAAGGCCTTCTGACAATCGTCTTCCAGACATCATCCGTCCAGTAAATTCATCGATTAAAACGACTTGTTTGTCTCTTACAATATAATCTTTATCTTTAGTAAAAAGTTTATGCGCCCTTAGCCCTTGATTAACATGGTGGACCACAGTTGTACTCTCGGGATCGTAAAGGGATTGGTTTTCTGGAAGTAGGTCTCTTTCTCTGAGCTGTAGCTCCAAAAAGTCGTTTCCTTCATCCGTAAAAGTAACATTTCTCGATTTTTCGTCGATTGTAAAATGCATTTCTTTTAAGGTTGGAATTAGTTTATCAATTTTTATGTAAAGCTCTGATCGATCCTGAGCTGGACCAGATATAATTAGTGGAGTCCTGGCCTCGTCGACTAAAATGCTATCAACTTCGTCTACAATAGCAAAATAATGATGTTTCTGAGCAATTTGATCTATACTTGGTTTCATATTATCGCGCAGATAATCAAAACCTAATTCATTATTTGTCGCGTACGTAATATCACAGGAGTATGCTTCTAGCTTTTCTTCATCCCCTTGCTGTGGATAAACGACCCCTATTGTCATTCCTAGCGCAGTGTAAACTTTTGACATCCAGTCTGCATCTCGCTTTGCAAGATAATCATTCACTGTAACAATGTGTACTCCTTTTCCAACAAGAGCATTTAAATATGCTGGAAAGGTAGCAACTAAAGTTTTACCTTCACCCGTCTTCATTTCGGAAATGTTACCTCGATGTAGAAAAATTCCTCCAAGTAATTGAACATCAAATGCCCGTAGACCTAACGCTCTCTTTGCGGCTTCACGGCAGTTCGCAAAAGCCTCCGGAAGTAACATATCTAATGTTTCTCCCTTCTCGAGACGCTCTTTAAACTCTTTTGTTTTTGAGCTTATTTCACTATCAGAGAGAACGCTGAAATCTTTCTCTAACGCATTGATACTTTCGACGATATTTTGAGCTTCTCGTATTCGTCGATCATTTGGAGTGCCGAAAACCTTTTTTGCAATTTTTCCAAGACCTAACATTTCATTCCTTACCCACAAAGGATTTAAGTTTGATGATCAGTGCTTCTATGGTCAGAAAACCTTAAAAGTTTTAAGCACGCTAGTAAAAATTCTCTATGCGATTTAAGGGGATGCATAAAAAGTGTCAACGTTCTCTGCGACTTTAGAATAGGTTTAGTAGCTTTATTCATAAGCAAAGATAATCTCCATGGGTTTTTGATCGAAGTATATCGCCGTAATCGGTTGAGGAAATTACATATAAATTCAGTTCTTAATCAATATAGACCCTAATGTATTTGTGGATTAAAAGAGCTACACAAAATGTATCAAATTCTACTATTTTTAACGGTCATACAGATATCAGTATAGGGTTATGCAATGTCAATAGTATCAAATATTTCCCCGTTGGCTCCTAAAAATTTTCCAATTATGCATTCCATTTCAGGAGTAAGATTTGCCACGGCGAACGCTGGTATAAAATCAGGAGATAGTGAAGACGCTACTCTTATTCTCTTAGAACCTGAAACTGTAATTGCTGGTTTATTCACCAGCTCAATGACGAGATCTGCGCCTGTAATTGATTGTCAAAATAAAATTGGCATCAACGTTGAGAACACAGGGGCTGCAATAATTGTAAACTCGGGTAATGCAAATGCTTTCACTGGTCGGCATGGTGAGTTAGCGGTTAGAGAAATCATTGCGGAGCTTTCAACAAGAGTGCAGATACCAGTTGAGAGAATATTCTCATCATCAACGGGAGTAATAGGTGAGTTGCTAGAATATCAAAAAATAATAAACGTGTTCGATTATCTGGTTGACTCGCTTCACGTTTCAAAAATAGAGAATGCCGCTCGGGCTATAATGACTACAGATACTTTTCCTAAGGGTAGTAGTGTTAAAGTCAGGTCGAGTGGAGGCAAAATAACAATTTCGGGCATTGCAAAAGGGTCAGGTATGATCGCTCCGAATATGGGTACTATGCTGGTATATATTTTTACAGATGCTCTTATTGATAAAAATGATCTGCAGTCAATTGTTTCAGATTTAAATGAGGAAACATTCAACTGTATTACGGTTGATAGTGATACCTCAACTTCTGATACTTTATTAGTTAGTGCAACTGGCAAAAGTGGTATTCGAGTGAATAAAAATGATCTAGACTTTCGTGAGGGATTACGAAAAGTGATGCTTGATTTGGCGCATCAAGTCGTATGTGATGGAGAGGGGGCAAGCAAGTTTATTGAGGTTAGTGTCACTGGTGCTGTAGACCGAAAAGAAGCTAAGATGCACGCTATGTCTATAGCCAACTCCCCTTTGGTAAAAACTGCTGCTGCTGGAGAAGATCCAAACTGGGGAAGAATTGTTATGGCAATCGGCAAGTCAGGTGCATCTGCTGATAGAGATAAATTGTCAATAAGATTAGGGGATATTTTGGTAGCAGAAGATGGATGGGTATCCCCACATTATAAAGAGTCCGATGGTGCTGCATATATGAAGCGCCAACGTTTGAATTTAAATGTTGATTTAGGCATAGGTACAGGTAGTGCAAAGGTTTGGACCTGCGATCTGACTGACAGGTACATAGAAATAAATGCAGACTATAGATCATGAAAGTTATAATAGTATCAGCGGTTGCACTTATTGATCGGGATGGAAGAGTTTTAATAGCCCAAAGGCCCAGTGGGAAAAGCATGGAGGGTTTGTGGGAATTTCCCGGCGGTAAAATTGAGCCTGGGGAAACTCCAGAGGATGCCTTAATTAGAGAACTTTATGAAGAACTAGGAATTGAAACCTGGTCAAGTTGTCTAGCTCCCCTTACCTTTGCCAGTCATGGGTATTCAGATTTTCATCTATTGATGCCACTTTTCGCTTGTCGAAAGTGGGAGGGAACACCCAAAGCTAAAGAAGGTCAGAACTTAAAATGGGTGCATGTAAACAGCTTAAAAGAATTTCCAATGCCAGCTGCAGATATTCCACTAATATCGGTTCTTAGAGATTGGCTATGATGTTAATCTAGGTTCCGCTCGATTTCTTGTCGCTCAAAAATCTCAATGACATCATCGTTTCGGATATCCTCATAATTCTCAAAAGCCATACCGCATTCTTGTCCTGATTGCACTTCGGGCACCTCATCTTTAAAGCGCTTAAGTGTTTTAAGTGTACCCTCATGTATGACAACATCGTCACGCAGTAAGCGAACGCCAGCGCTACGTCGCGCAACGCCCTCCGTTACTATACAACCTGCAACTTTACCTACTCCAGACACTTTGAACACTTCTTTGATTTGAGCATAACCTATGAAATTTTCACGAATTTCTGCTGATAGAAGTCCACTTGCAGCAGCTTTGATATCATCAACTAGGTCATAGATTACAGAGTAATATCTGACTTCAACACCCTTTTGATTTGCGACCTGACGAGCAGAGGTGTTCGCGCGTACATTAAACCCAATTACTGGTGCATTAGAGGCTTCGGCTAGGCTTATATCTGTGTTTGTAATTGCTCCAACACCATAGTGCAGTACACGAACTCTAACTTCATCATTTCCAATTTTTTCCATTGCCTGTACAATTGCTTCTGCAGAACCTTGCACATCAGCTTTAACTAAAATTTGAAGCTCTGAAACATTTTTGTCTTCTTTAGCTTTTGCCATCATTTGTTCCAAAGTGGATGCTCCAGCAGTAGCTCGTTTCTCCTTTGCAACTGCAATTCGGTAGTCTGCAATCTCTCTCGCCTGGGCTTCAGTTTCAACAACGTTCAAAACATCACCAGCTTCAGGTGTCCCATTTAAGCCTAGCACTTCGACGGGTACTGAAGGTCCTGCGGTATCAACACGTTTGCCCTGGTCATTGATAAGTGCCCTCACTTTACCCCATTGTTCGCCTACAACAAAGATATCACCCTGTTGCAAAGTCCCGCGTTGAACTAACACGGTTGCTACGGGTCCGCGTCCCACATCTAGTTGAGCTTCAATTACTGCACCCTGAGCAGCCCTGTCTGGGTTCGCAGTAAGTTCCAATATTTCTGCCTGTAGCGCTATAGCTTCCAGTAATTCATCCAATCCAGTTCCATTTATTGCCGAGACTTCGACATCTTGGACTTCTCCAGAAAGCTTTTCTACTATTACTTCATGTTGAAGTAGATCAGTCCTGACCTTATCTGGGTTCGCTTCGGTTCGGTCAACCTTGTTAATAGCAACAATCATTGGAACATTTGCAGCCTTCGCATGATTTATTGCCTCCACTGTTTGTGGCATGACAGCGTCATCTGCAGCTACCACTAAAACTACAATATCGGTAACTTGAGCACCCCTTGAGCGCATGGAGGTGAATGCAGCGTGCCCCGGAGTATCAAGAAAGCTTATGATATCACCTCGTTTTGTCTCAACTTGGTACGCGCCGATATGCTGTGTAATTCCGCCTGCTTCTCCAGCTGTTACCTTGGTGTTTCTAATTGCATCCAGCAAAGATGTTTTGCCGTGATCTACGTGCCCCATTATTGTTACTACTGCTGGTCTGGGCTTTAGATCAGATTCAGCGTCTTTCACCTCATTGATAACATCCTCGACGTCTGCATCTGAAACTCTTACGACTTTGTGTCCAAATTCTTCGACGATTAGCTCAGCCGTATCGGCATCAATTACTTGGTTCTGGGTTACCATCATACCCATTTTCATAAGCGCTTTTACAACTTCTGCTACACGCTCTGCCATTCTATTTGCTAATTCAGAAACGACTATGGCCTCAGGTATTTGAACGTCTCTTACAACTTTTTCGCGCTCCTGCATTTGGCCCATCGCTTTTTGACGTGCTCGTTCTTGTTTGCGCTTCATTGCGGCCATTGATTTTTGTCGGCCGCCTTCACCCTCTAGGGCTTGACTTATAGTTAACTTGCCAGATCTTCGACCAAATCCTTCACGACCCTTTGTGTTTCGTCTTTCACTAGGTTCATCCTCGCGAGTTTTCTTTCTTTGTGCTGACTGAGGGTTTTTTTGCTCCTTCAGCACAGTTTCTGGGTCACCTTTTGGCACAGGCGTATTGAGGGCAGCCTGTTTTGCTAATTCTTCGGCTTCTACTCTTGCCTTTTCTTCATCAGCTTTTTTGCGAGCCCTGTCTTCAGCATTTCTTTGTTCTTTTTCTTTAGCTTCCTGCTCAGCTATTCTTCTGTCGCGCTCTTCTTGCCTATTTTGCTCTTCGGCTATACGTTCCGATTTTTCTTCTGCTTCGCGGGCTTTTGCAGCTTGCAAAGCTTTCATCCGACGTTCCATTTCTGCATCTGTAACACCAGAAGGTCTTGCACTAGCTGTTTTCTCTGTGGCTTGTGCTCCATCCATAGGTTTTGCAGTGCCCGATTTTGGCACGACTACCCGTTTACGTTTGGTTTCGACAACAACACTCTTGCTACGTCCGTGGCTAAAGCTTTGTTTGACATTACCTGCGCGGGGCCCACCCCGCAGACCTAGAGTTTTTTTGCCATCACTATCGCTCATTTAGTTGTCTTTTCCTTTCAGGTGATTCTTCACCAAAATTCTGTCGAAGACCCTTTAACCGGTGCGCCTCCTGTACTATACGTTTAGCTAAACCACCAGATGTAACTGCACAATGAATTGCACTTTGTCTCCCAAATGCCTCTCCCAATTCAAGTGAACTTAAGCAGCCAATAAATTTTCCAGTATCTGGCGGGCTAAGTTTTGACTTGCCTCTACCAGAACCATCATGCGCTTGTATAAGAAGTAAAACTTTATCTTTTGAAAGCCACTCCTTTACTTTCTCGTAGCCACATACTGCTTGGCCAGCTTTACGTGCCAAACGGATAAGATCCAGTAACCTTTTTGATTGGAGGCATTCTATCTCAGAAATTAAATTATCTTTCACTTTTAAAGTTTTTTTTGCCGACTTCTCAAAAAGATTTTCTTCTATAGCCAATTTCAAAGATAATTGATTAGCCGAGACCCATAGACCCCTTCCTGGTAATTTTTCAGCCAAATCGGGTAGAAGTTGACCGTCAGGGCCGATTATAAAACGGTACATTTCGTCTCTATCCCTGATTTTGCCAGTTGCGATACACTTTCTTTCGTTACTCTGTAGTGTATCTTTATGCTCAAATGCGTTTGTCATATTAGCTTTCTTGCAAATTTTCCTCTTCAGCCTCAGCAGAATTAACTGGCGAAATTTCATCTGGGTTTACCCATCCCAGAATGACTCGTGCTGTCATAATGAGATCTTGGGCCTCTTCAAGAGTGACGCCAAACTTTTCTAAAAGTCCGTCATCTTTAACTCTTTCACCGTCAACCGTTGTCCAGCCTCCCGCGAGCTCCCAGTCGGCGCATTTCGCAAACTCTTCAACATTTTTTATTCCATCATCAGCAAGAACAAGCAGCATTTGTGGAGATAGCCCATCAAAGTTTAGCAATGCTTCCTCTATACCGAGATTGCGTAATTTGTCGAAAGCTTCCTGGGTTTCTTTCTCAAGAAACTCACGAGCGCGGGTTTGTAGCTCACTGGCTGTCTCCTCGTCTACCCCGTCAATTACCATTAACTCATCTAATTCGACGTAAGCTACTTCTTCTAAACTCGCAAAACCCTCAGAAACAAGGAGTTGGGCAAAAAATTCGTCTAAATCCAGAGTATCCATGAACAACGTAGTACGCTCTTCAAATTCTTTTTGGCGCCGTACAGACTCTTCAGCCTCAGTCAAGATATCGATATCGAGATTTGTTAACTGACTAGCCAAGCGAACATTTTGCCCCCTACGCCCAATTGCAAGAGATAGTTGATCGTCTGGAACAACAACTTCGATTTTCCCAGCCTCTTCATCCAAAACAACTTTAGTTACTTCTGCAGGCTGTAGAGCATTCACCAAAAATGTTGGTTGATCCTCATTCCATGGAATAATATCGATTTTTTCACCCTGTAATTCGTTCACAACCGCTTGCACGCGGCTGCCTCGCATTCCAACGCAAGCACCAACGGGATCAATTGAGCCATCATTGGTAAATACTGATATTTTTGCGCGTGATCCAGGATCTCTTGAAACTGATTTGATTTCGATGATTCCCTCATAAATTTCGGGAACTTCCATTTTAAATAATTCAGCCATAAATTCAGGTGCTGTTCTTGATAAAAAGATTTGAGGACCTCTCATTTCTCTTCTCACATCTTTTATGTAACACCGGATCCTGTCTCCTGACCGATAACTTTCGCGGCCAATTTTTTCATTTCGCCGAAGCATTGCCTCGCCTCTTCCGACATCAACTATAACGTTTCCGTATTCCTCACGTTTCACAACACCGTTTATTATTGTACCAGCACGATCCTTAAATTCTTCGAACTGTCTGTCACGCTCTGCTTCTCGCACTTTCTGTAAAATTACTTGCTTAGCCGATTGAGCTGCGATGCGTCCCATGTCCACTGGAGGTATTTCCTCAATGAATTGTTGTCCAACTTCTGGGTTTTCCATATATTGTTTGGCTTGTTCCACGGTCATTTCAGCTTGGTAATTTTCTAAAAGTTCTTCTTCTACAACTGTGCGAACACGTCGGAATGTCGCTCGACCAGTCTTTCTGTCAATAGAAACTTGTATATCCATTTCAGAGCCGTAGCGTGATTTAGCTGCTCGCGCTAAACTTTCCTCCATAGCTTCCACCACTAGACTTGGGTCGATCATTTTTTCGCGTGCTACAGCTTCAGCTGTTTGCAACAATTCTAATTGGTTTGCGGAAGTTATAGCCATTTTCTACTCCTCATTATTTTCCAACTGGGTTTCAATTTCGTCAAAGTTTTCTTCATTCAAAATACTTGTCTTGGTATTTTTCTTAAGCATTTTTTTAATTAAATCATCCGATAAAACTAATCTTGCTTCTGACAGCCAAGTAAATTTTAAACCGATGGTACCTTCCTCAAGGTTGATAAGTACTTCATCATTATTTACCCCAGCCAAAACGCCTCTAAACCGTCGTCGTCCATCAATTAGTTCGGTTGTTTCTATTTTGGCTTCAAAACCTTGGAATGAGTCAAAATCTTTTATTCTTGTAAGCGGTCGATCGATGCCAGGGCTTGAAATTTCCAATGTATAATTTTCTGGTATTGGATCCTCTACATCTAAGATTGTCCCTACTGATGTATTAATTTCTGCTAATTCATCAACTCCTATCGGACCGTCTAAGCGATCAGCCATAATCTGTAAGGTGCTAGGGTCACCGCTGGATAATCTAACTCGAACCATTTCGAATCCCAAATCCTCTAAAATTGGATTTAAGAGTTCTGCAAGTTTTTTATCCATATAGGATTTTGCTATTAAGTTGTTAATCATTATTTCATACAAAAAAACGGGCCTGCGGCCCGCTGCGTTAAATCGGTGGAGTGAAAGTTGCCCAACACACCGCTGTTATCCGTCGTATAGTTGTAATATTCTCTATTTGCAAGTGTTCAATTTTGAAGTTGTCAGTCACTTTGGCTACATGATAAAAAGCAAGCATAAGTAATGGATATTTGTTTTGGAATTAAGCTCGCAGGAAATAGATGCAATTTTGTTGTCAATAAAGGTGTCAATTTGGTCTGTTGTCTTTAGTTTACTACCGGCAATCTATATTGCTTATGTTTTATCCCGAAAAAAATTCTGGGGCCGGCAGGCACTAAATGTCATTGTTCATATTCCATTAATACTACCCCCTGTAGTTACAGGGTACTTTTTATTGCTTTTATTTAATCGCACCGGGATGATCGGACGTTTTTTAGATACCTATTTTGGCGTCACTGTAGCCTTTCATTGGTTTGGCGCTGTGCTTGCTGCTGCCATTATGTCTTTTCCATTGATGGTTCGTGCCATTAGATTAGGGTTTGAGAGTGTTGATTCAAAATTAGAAGTGGCTGCTTACTCATTGGGTGCAAATAAGTTTATAATCTTCCTAACAATAACTTTGCCCTTAATTATCCCAGCTTTAATAACGGGAGCTGTTTTAGGATTTGCAAAATCAATGGGAGAATTTGGAGCTACAATCACCTTTGTATCAAACATTCCCGGGCAAACCCAAACAATACCATCAGCCATTTTTGAATTTTTGCAGATCCCAGACAATAACTTTATGACATTAAGATTAGTCTGTCTTTCTTTACTGATTTCTATTGGAGCGTTATATATTTCTGAAGTTCTTGCCAGCAGGTTGAGCAGAAGAGAACACAACGAATGAGTATAGCTGTAAACATTGAAAAAACTGTGGGTGACTTCCAGCTCAATACAGAATTTTATGCTGACATTGGTATAACTGCAATTTTTGGACCTTCGGGTGCTGGTAAATCAACGCTGGTGAACCTTATCGCAGGATTAGTGAAACCAGACTCCGGTTATATAAAAATACTTAATGAAGTAATTTTTGAAAGTCAGCAAAAAATTAATGTGCCCGCTAACAAGAGAGGTATTGGTTTTGTCTTTCAAGATGCAAGGCTATTCCCACATATGAAGGTTGAGAGTAACTTAAAGTATTCAAATAGATTTGGCCGAAAGGGTCACCTCAGCTCATTTACAGAAATTGTGGAAGTGCTAAATTTAGCACAAATTCTTCATCGTTTACCCGGAAATTTATCAGGTGGTGAGAAGCAAAGAGTGGCGATCGGTCGGGCTTTGCTGAGCAATCCAAAAATACTCATTCTGGATGAGCCCTTGACCGGGCTTGATGAAGGTTTGAAAGCAGAAGTAATCCCTTATTTAGAGTTCGTGCGTGATAATTTTAAAATACCAATCCTTTACATAAGCCATTCTCAATCTGAGGTTGTCAGACTTTCTGATAGAATTGTAGTTCTTGAAAAAGGCAGGATTCTTGAGCAAGGAAAGACTTTGCAAATATTGTCTAGTTTCAGTGTTGCAAAGAAGTTGGGTTTAAGAGACCTTTCATCTTTTGTTGAGGCTAAGGTCTCAAAACATGCATCCGATGGCATTACAGAACTAGATTTTGCAGGTTCTAAATTATTTTTGCCCAAGATCGATGCAATTTTAGGTAGCAAAGTTTATTTAAGAATCCTTGCAAAAGATATAACACTTGCAATCGAAAAACCTAAAAAGATATCGGCTCTTAACATTTTGCAGGGCAAGGTGGATGAGGTAATTCTAGGGAATGGACCTGGTGCTATTGTCGGTATTGAAGTTGGAGGTCATAGACTAACAACAAGAATAACGCAGCGTTCTCTTAATGCAATGAATTTAAAGCATGGCCAAACTTGTTTTGCATTCTTAAAAACTGTTTCTGTCGCTACTTCGGATGTTATTACTTAAAATTTTCTTTTTTAAACCTCGTATACACTCCCTCAGGAAGATTAATGGCAGCACTTAAGTCCTTTAGCTGAGCCATAGAAAATGTGATTTTATTAATTTTGTCAGTACGAGCGTCATATTGTTCAATTGTTACGCATTCAGAGAAACTATTGATGATAAGATCTTCTTGTAATTGAGCAGTTCCTTCATCAACTAAAGTTATGACTGTTGAGTCAAATTCATGTTCGATCGAAAACATCATGGCCCCAATTTATAGTGTGATTTACACTATCGTAGTGCACTAATACTTTATAATTCAATAATCAAAGCTCTATTTTGGTTCTATTTTTTTGCTATAAACATCAGATTATTAGCAGGCATTTCAATAACTGCTTCTGGAGATAGGTTATTTTCTTCGATTTCATCAAGTATATCAAAGTCGTCTTTATACCCGATTTCTTGGTCATAATTGGTCAGTGAGTTGTGAAACTTAAAATCTTGATCGCTTATTAGTTCACCACTTCTCATAAATGGGCCGTAAATCATAAAATAGCCATTACTTTTCAGCGCAAATGAACTTTCGCGAATAAGATTTTTCATTTCTCTATTACTTATGAGATGGAAGATATTAATCGTGATTATTACGTCATAACCATTAATATTTTTGGCCCAGTCGCAGGCAGTGACATCAAGCAATAACGGTGTTCTAATATTCTCATGGTCTCCTTCTTGAATATAGGCCTTGATGCTATCTAAACACTTAGGATCAATATCACTTGGTTGCCATTCAAGATTATAAAAAGTCTTAGCGAAGTATGTGCAGTGCTGACCAGTACCACTTGCAAGCTCCAAGACTTTTCCTTTCTCCGGTAGATATTGAGATAGAACTTCCAGTATTACGGAAGTATTTCTTGCAGCAGAGTCTGAATATAATTTTTTTTCTCCAATATTTGCAAACTGGCTGGCTGTTAGTGGTAAGTTTTCCCGAAGTGGCATTAAAATCTTCCTGGCAAAAGGGCCTCAAGTATTTCGCTATCAACTGATACGTTTTTCTCCAGTAGTAAATCGGACAATAACTGACTTGCGGCTGCTGCTGTTTGGAAACCATACCCTCCTTGACCTGCAAACCAGAAAAAAGATGAGTTATTTTTGTCTGGTCCTATCACCAAATTTTCATCTGGAGCAAAGCTTCTCAAACCAGCCCAGTTAGATAGCATGCGGTTGATTGGAAAATTTACTACGCCCTGAAAAGACTGAATGCCAGCCGCTAACGTTGCATCATCTGCCCATGCGTCGTGAGCGCTGACCATTTGCTTGTCAGCGGGTGATATTATAAGATTTCCTGCATCGGGTTTTGCATACCAAGTCTCTCCGACACCATCGAGCATAGGCCAATTTTGCACATCGACTCCCTTTGGTGCCTGCATTCTAGCGATAGAGCGTTTATAGGGAATTATATTAAGTTTTGAGATCCCACAGAACTCTGCAACCTGATCGGCCCAAGCTCCAGCTGCATTTATCATTATGCTGGCCGATAGGTCACCATTTGAGCTTTTTATTTTCCATTTATTATTCTGAAGATAAGCACCAATAAGTTTTGTCTTTTTTCTTATCTGAGCTCCATTTTCTAAGGCAATTTTTCTGTAATATTCAAAGAGTTTGTTTGTATCAATATCGTAAACATCAGGTCTGTAGGCTTGTCGTGTGATCCCTTCTTGTTTCAGAGAAGGCAGCAGTTGGAAAGCTTCATCGAATGAAATATGTGCTAAGCCTAGATCCCCGGCATCAGTTTGAAATTCTTTCTCTTCACCGTATTTGCCAATTAATAACAAGCCTCGCTTTTTTAAAAAGCCTTGGCTTTCACTTTTAAGAAAGGTCAAGCTTTCTTTATTTAGCTCTTTTGTGACCCTGTTACCATAATCCTCGATAAATGTTGCAGCAGACCTCCCCGATGAATGATAGCATAACTCGGGTTCGGCTTCTAATAAAGTTACCTTTAAATGGGGTGCTATTTGGGCACATGCAGCAATGCCGGCAATTCCTCCACCGATTATTACTACATCTGTCATTAGATTGGTTCCAACGGTGGTTTTAAAGCCCCCATAAACTTATGGGGGCTATTAATCTTTTTATTGTGGAACGTCACCCTTTATGCCTTCGACATAAAAGTTCATGCCCAAAAGAGTTCCATCGTCTGCAGTTTCACCTGCAGCTAACCATACCGAACCGTCTTGTTTATTAATTGGTCCTGTAAATGGATGATAATCTCCTGAGGCAATTGCATCTTTCATAGCTAGTGCTTCTGCTTTTACATCAGCTGGAACGGCAGAAGTAATTTCTCCAATTCCAACCATGCCAGGTCCGATACCATCCCAGGTATCAGTTGAAGTCCAAGTTCCATCTAGGACAGCCTGAGTTCTGGCAATATAGTATGGTGCCCAGTCGTCAATAATGGATGAAACTCTCGGCATAGGTTTGAACATTGCCATGTCCGAAGCTTGGCCAAAAGTTATAACGCCACCTGCTTTTTCTGCAGCAGCTTGTGGTGCAGTTGAGTCGGTATGCTGTAATACGACATCGCAACCTTGTTCGATTAAAGCAGTTGCAGCATCAGCTTCTTTTGCAGGATCAAACCATGTGTAAATCCAAACTATATTAAATTCGACATCGGGGTTAACCTTCCTGGCATGTATGAATGCAGAGTTAATTCCTCTTACAACTTCTGGAATTGGAAAAGATCCGATATAACCAACTTTGTTTGTCTTGGTCATCTTCCCTGCAATATGACCTTGAATAGCTCTTCCTTCGTAAAACCTAGCTGAATAGGTCGAAACATTGTCAGCTCGCATATAGCCAGTGGCATGTTCAAATTTTACATCTGGAAATTTTTTTGCAACGTTTATCGTTGGTTCCATATAACCAAATGAAGTTGTGAAAATTAAATCTGCTCCTTGTAGAGCCATTTGGGTCATAACTCTCTCTGAATCTGCACCCTCTGGAACCAATTCTTGGTAGACAGTTTCTACTCTATCACCGAAATGTTCTTCTACTGCCAGCCGGCCTTGATCATGCTCATATGTCCATCCATAGTCACCAACTGGTCCCACATAAACAAACCCTACTTTGACATCGGCAGCCAAAGCCGCTGCCGCAACTCCGAGCGAAGCTATTGCGCCAGCTATTACAGATTTTATGTACATATATCTCTCCCTAAATTGAAATAGGCCTCATGAAGAGGCGTGAAATGGTCGTCCCAGGGATGCGGGCGCTCCCTGATTCCCCCGTGATGAAATAATAACAAGAACTACAATTGTAATCAAATACGGTGACATTGATAAGTACTCGACAGGTATAGAAGCTCCAGCCGCCTGTAAATTTAGCTGTAATACTGTCACACCGCCAAAAATATAGGCACCAAACAAAACACGCCATGGTCTCCAGCTAGCAAAAACTACAATTGCTAACGCAATCCATCCTGCACCGGCAGTCATTCCTTCGGTCCATTGTGGAACTCTCGCCAGAGAAATATATGCGCCTCCTAAACCACTTGTGGCACCACCAAACATTATAGCAAGCATTCTTACCAGAACGACCTTGTATCCAAGCGCATGAGCAGCGTCATGATTTTCACCTACTGCTCTCAAAACCATTCCGGCGTGTGTGTATTTTAAAAACCACCAAACCAAGGTTACTAAAAAAATAGAAAAATAAATCATTAAATCGTGTGAAAATAGCATTTTTCCTAAAACAGGGATATCGCTAAAGAATGGTATTTCCAGCGCCTTGAGAGTTGGAGATTTCATCCCCTCATAGGGCCGTCCCAACAATGCAGATAAACCTAAGCCTACTAATGTCAGGCCAAGGCCAGTCGCTACCTGGTTAGATTTTAAATATTGCGTGAGTATGCCGAATATGATTGAAAATATTCCTGATATAATGGCTGCGCAAACAAACCCTAATAGAGGTGTGTCAGTATTCACCGCTACTATAAAGCCTACTACAGCTCCAACAATCATCATACCTTCTACACCGAGATTTAATACACCAGATTTTTCTACAACTGCTTCCCCGATAGCTGCCAATAAGATGGGCGTTGCGGATACCATCAGGGAGGCTATTAGAAGAGCAGGATTGATACTAGAAAAGTCCATTATTTATTTGCTCCTATTTTAACTTTATAGTTTGCAAACAGATCTGTTGCGAGAAGGAAGAACAGAAGCATTCCTTGAAATAACTGTATAGAAGCTCCAGGCAAACCTAGCATTAACTGTGCTAACTCACCTCCGATATATGTCAGGGCGATCAATAAGCCTGATAGAAATATACCAATAGGATGTAGTCGCCCAAGAAAAGCGACGATAATTGCGGTAAAGCCATAGCCTGAATTAAATTCAATGGTTATCTGCCCAGATGGTCCAGATACTTCAAACATTCCAGCGAGACCTGCAAGTGCCCCGGAGATGCCAAGACAAAAGACAATATTTGCAGTTGGATTTACTCCAGCAAATTTAGAAGCTCTAGGTGCCTGCCCAGTTAATTGAATATTAAAACCTTGAATATGTTTGGTTAGAATGATGTAGGAGAAAATTACTGTTATAAAAGCAAATAAAACGCCCCAATGCATGCCTGAGTTAGCGATAATTTCAACATTGGCCGCGCTTGCATAATTTTGTAAATTGCGTGAACCTGGAAAGCCATATCCATCAGGGTTTTTTAAAAGGCCCTGACTTACAGAGGCTAGTATTGACTCAGCTACATACACAAGCATAAGTGAAACTAAAATTTCATTGGTATTTAGCTTTGCTTTTAGCAACGCAGGGATCAATCCCCAAAGGAAGCCGCCAAGCGCACCAGCGATAATCATCAACGGAAAGATAAGTTTACTTTCCATAGGGTAAAAAGCTAGCGCAACACTTGCTCCAAAAATAGCACCCAGAATATATTGACCTTCAGCTCCTATATTCCAAACACCTGCCTTAAATCCAAAAGAAAGACCGATAGCTATTAAGATTAAAGGGCCTGCTTTTACAAGTAACTGTGGGCGAGAGTAACTTGCAAAACTTGGATCAAACAATGGATCCCAGAAGATAATGCGTATTGCTTCGAAAGGGTTTTCGCCTAATGTGGCAAATAGAATACCTCCAGAAATCATTGTAATTAAGACTGCTAGGAAAGGAGATAAGTAAATCCATTTTTGAGATTGTTCGGGACGTTTTTCTAATTTAAACATTGTGCACTTCCAGGTCTTTAGCCCCTCCCATCATAAGGCCAATTTGTTCCATAGACAGGTCGGCAGTTTTTTCTATCCTGGATAAAGCTCCACCATTTAAGGCGGCAAACTGATCACTGATTTCCAATAGCTCATCTAGATCTTGTGAAATGACTAAAATTGCTGCGCCATTCTCTGAAAGTGTCAAAAGCGCTTGCCTTATGGAAGATGCAGCAGCAGCATCGACACCCCATGTTGGTTGGTTCACAATAAATACACTCGGATTCTGTAAAATTTCTCTGCCAATAACAAATTTTTGCAAATTCCCTCCAGAAAGTGATCCAGCTGTATTTTGGGAACCGGGAGTTCTTACATCAAACTTCTTTATAACTTTTTCCGCAAAGGCTTTACTTTTCTTCCAATCAATGAAGCCGCGAGAGACAAGATTTTGAGAATTTTCAGCAGTAATTAATGTATTTTCGATCAGGCTCATGTTAGGCGCAGCGGCGTGGCCTAGGCGCTCCTCTGGTGCAGAAAGCAATCCTATTTTTCTTCGTTGGTTAGGATTGAATTTAGTAATATTAATTCCATTTAAACCAATGCTGCCATGCTGAGAGAATTGCTCACCTGACAAAACCGCAAATAATTCATCTTGACCGTTACCAGCAACACCGCCAATACCAAGTATTTTTCCTTGCCTCAAATCAAATGTCACATTGGTAAGCGAAGTCCCGAACTGGCTCTTACTAACGCAGCAAATATTGTTCACATTTAGCATAACCCGCCCAGCAGGTTTATTTAATTTTTCTGGGGCTTTAATAGTAGAGCCAACCATCATTTCTGCTAATTTTTTTGTGCTTGTTTTCTCTGGTGTGCAGGTATCAACTTTTTTTCCGAGACGTAAAATTGTCGCTGTATCGCATAATTTTCTTATCTCTTCCAACTTGTGACTGATGTAGAGAATGGAGGTGCCCTCAGATCTTAACTTTAGAAGAGTTTTAAATAATATATCTACTTCTTGTGGTGTCAAAACGGATGTTGGTTCGTCCATCACCAATAACTTTGGATTTTGTAATAGGCAGCGAATAATTTCTACTCTTTGCCGCCCTCCAACCGACAGCTCACCAACTGTCTTTGCTGGGTCGAGTGGCAGTCCGTAAGACTCTGATACCGATTTTATCTTTTTGCCTAAGTCCCTTTGGTTTGGGGGATTATCCATACCTAAAGAGATATTTTCAGCAACACTCAATGCCTCAAAGAGTGAAAAGTGCTGAAAAACCATTGCTATGCCAGCTTTTCGAGCTTCGCTTGGAGTTCCTGGTCTGAAAGGAACTCCATTCAATAGCAAGTTACCACTATCCGGTTTCACTAACCCGTAGATTATTTTTACTAGCGTGGATTTTCCCGCACCGTTCTCTCCGAGCAAGGCATGAACTTCACCAGTATTTATATTGAAAGAAATATCGCTGTTGGCGATCACGCCAGGATATGTCTTTGAGATTCCATTGATCTCAAGCAATTTTTTGATCAAGAATTAAACCCTTTTGCATCTGGTGATTTCTTTCCATCCAATTTACTACAACGCCCAAAGCGATTTGTTGAGGATGCTTTCCATATTTTTTGTATCCTATTGGACATTGAATTCGGTCAATTTTGTCTTTGCTGTGCCCAAACGATAAAAGTTTCTTTTTAAAACGAGTAAATTTTGTTTTTGACCCAATTAAGCCAGCCCATTGAAAATCATGTTTTAAAATCTTATCACAGATCTCTAGGTCGATTTTGTGTGAGTAAGTCAATATCAAATGTTCAGCAGTTGGTTGCGCTCGCTTTATAAATTGTTCTGGTGTTTCATAAACTATTTTGTAGACATTAGAGAGTTCTAAGTCTGGAAACCTGCTGCTTTCTGTATCTAGCCAATAAATGTCCAGGTTTGGCAAAGGGGCCATAAGCGATAATATTGCAGAACCTACGTGCCCAGCACCCCATATCCATATCGGCACCTTCGCAGCAATAACTTTCTCAATTAGCCAGTCCTCGGAAAGCTTGTGGTCAAAGTCAATAGTCTCTGTTTTATAGTTTCTGACGAACTGTGCTACCGTTTTTGGAGTTTCCGTTGTACTCGAAAGTGATCTTACATTTAGGGTCTGATCTTTCAAATTGGAAACATCTTTTTCATCATAATACTCGGTTACTAATTTTACAAAACCACCGCAGCACTGCCCTAATTCAGGGCCCAGCGGATACGACCTAAGTTTTGTCTTCTTTGTTTCTAAAATTTTACGTGCAGCTTTTATCGCCTCGAATTCAAGAGTGCCGCCTCCTATTGTGCCATGTGTGCCGTTGGCCCAGACATACATTTCGGTACCAAGGCCCCTTGGTGTAGAACCTTTTGTCTCCAGAATTAAGACTCTAGCCACCGGTCCGTTGTTTTCTATAACCGTTTTAAAGGTACTGTAATCAAGTGCCATTTACACGCCTGACTGCTCTTAGTATATTTTCAGGTGTTGCTGGAGCATTTAGGATTGGCCATTCATTGCCACAAGCAGACACTGCATTTCTGAGAGCAAGGAATACAGAGATACCAAGCATAAAAGGTGGTTCTCCAACTGCTTTTGATTTGTAAATTGTATTTTCGACATTCAAATTATCAAACAAGCTTACGTTAAAAATTTTTGGTCGATCAGATGCACAAGGAATTTTATAAGTTGATGGTGCATGAGTTTTTAACTCGCCCCTTTCATCCCAAACAAGTTCTTCGGTTGTGAGCCAGCCAACGCCCTGTATAAATCCGCCTTCAATTTGACCGATATCGATTGCTGAATTTAAGCTATTTCCCGCATCGTGTAATATATCACTCCTCAATAATTTGAATTCACCTGTTAGCGTGTCTACAACCACTTCTGAGACTGCGGCACCATAAGCAAAATAGTAGAAGGGTCGACCTTTCCCTTTGATTCTGTCCCACTGCAAATCAGGTGTTTTGTAAAACCCAGTTGATGAGAGGCTAATACGCTGTGTGTATATTTCGTATACGGCATCCTCAAAAGATATATCGAAGTTACTACCCCTCACTCTTCCATCTTCAAATTTAACATCATTTGTATTTGGTCGATATTTTTCAATGAAATGCGATGAAATCCTAGCACAAATAATTTCACAGGCCTCTTTTACTGCCATACCATTCAGATCACTTCCAGAGCTGGCTGCTGTTGCTGAAGTATTTGGTACTTTTGCGGTATCAGTGGCGGTTATTTGCACTTTTTTTATTGGTATTCCGAAAATACGTGCAGCTACTTGAGCGACTTTTTGGAAAAGGCCTTGACCCATTTCGGTGCCACCATGATTAATTCTCACAGAGCCGTCATTATAAACGTGGACTAATGCTCCTGCCTGATTAAGTTGAGTAAGTGTAAAAGAAATTCCAAACTTAACAGGATTGAAAGCTATACCTTTTTTTAAGATTTTGTTCTCTTTATTCCACTCCGCAACTTTTGTTTTACGGGTATAGTATTCCGAGCTTTCTAAAAGTTCATCCATCATTTCATGAACTATGAAATCTTTAATTTCCATACCATAATGAGACGTTTGGGGTTTCATCCCATCTTTGATTTTCTTTTCACTGGTGTAGAAATTGTGCTTCCTTACTAAATCAGGATCCAAATTAAGTGAAAAGGCTATGTGATCGATTATATTTTCCATGCCGATCATACCTTGTGGTCCGCCAAAACCTCTGAATGCAGTTGCACTTTGGGTATTGGTTCTTAATCGGTGGCTTTCTACCCTAAAGTTTGGAATGTGATAACAATTGTCAGCATGCAGCATAGCTCTATCGGCAACGGGCAGAGATAGATCCTGTGACCATCCACAGCGAACATAGTGTTTAATATCAAGTGCCTTGATACTGCCTAACTCATCAAAGCCAGCTGTGTATTCTATTCGAAAATCATGGCGTTTGCCGGTGATTTTCATATCATCATCGCGGTCATATCGCATTTTTACAGTTGAATTATTTCGCACCGCTGCGATTGCGCAAGCACATGCTAGGGCATTTCCTTGGCTTTCTTTGCCACCAAACCCACCTCCCATCCGGCGGACTTCAACTTTAATGAGGTTCATGTCTAGGCCCAAAGTTTCAGCAACTTTGTGCTGAATTTCTGTGGGATGCTGGGTGGAACTATAAATTACCATTTCACCATCGTCTTGTGGGGACGCTATCGCTGCTTGACCTTCAAGGTAGAAGTGTTCTTGACCACCTAGTTCAAGGGTGCCTTCAATGGTCATTGGTGAACTCTTGAATGCTGATACAACGTCACCCTTATTATAGACTCTTGGACCTTCCTCGAAGCGACTATCCAACTTAATCGCTTGCTCAATGCTTATGACTGGTTGCTCTTCAGCATATTCAATGATGGCTAAAGTTGAAGCATATCGTGCCTGCAAATGTGAATTCGCAGCCACTATAAAAATTGGCTGACCAATAAAATTTACAGATATATCGGCTAGCAAAGGTTCGTCATGTGCATTTGGAGAAACATCATTTCCAAATGGAAGGTCTTTTGAGACAATAATATCTACAACTCCAGGTGCTTCCCTAACAGCCGAAAGATCAATCGACTTTATTTGACCTTTGGCTATGCTGGATAGACCAAAAGCAAGATGTAAGGTTTTTGCTGGGAGTGGAATATCGTCAACATAGCGAGCTTCACCAGTAACATGTAACTTCGCTGAGTCATGAGGTATGGCTTTATTCATACTTATGGTTCCACCTGTTGAACATTTGTATTTGAACCAAGAGTTTCATAATAACAACGAAGTAATAAATTGTGAGCTGAAGTTTGGCGGTATTCAGAAGAGCTCCGCAGGTCGGACAATGGAGTAAAATCTTTTTTCAAACTATCGCTGCTTGCGCGTAATACTCCTTCTTCCCATGGTTGATTCAGTAATTTACTTTCTAAATGGAAAGCCCTCTTCGGTATTCCAGCCATGCCTCCAAAAGCAATCACGCATTTTTTGAGTAAACCATCATTTAAAATGAAATTAAAACAACCACAGACAGACGATATATCTTGATCAAAGCGCTTGCTAATTTTATAACATTTTGTGGCCATATTTGTTTTAGGAATAATTAGGTACTCTAAAAACTCACCTTCTCTCAGATCCTGTTTTTTATAATCAAGAAAAAAGTTTTCTAACTTTATTGTTCGCTGTCCTTTTGCACTCCTTAGGATGAGTTCAGTTTCCATAGCTATCAATGCTGGGGCACTATCGCCTATCGGTGAGCCATTTGCTATGTTTCCTCCCAAAGTCGCAGCATTTCTAACCTGTGTAGAGCCATATCTAGTGAGCAATTCTGAAAATGATGGTGATTCGACAAAAGCCCACTTACGCAGTTTTTCGATACTAACTCCTGCTCCAATTTGCCATGCGTCTTGTAGTTCTTCAATATTACAAAAATCAGATACTTGATTTAAAAAAGCAATATTTGTAAATTTTTGAAATTCTTTATTCACCCATAATCCAACGTCAGTTGCCCCGGCAATTAACTGAGTATTTGGCTCGCTCTGTAATATTTCTGCCAACTCTTTTTTTGATTTTGGTAATTTCTTGGATTCTGATTTTCGAAGTTCAGCTAGTTTCTGAAAATCTTCTTCAACCCAGCTTGGCTTTTTTTCATTTTCAGCCACTCTAGCTGCTTTAATAATCGGTTCATAGCCAGTACATCGGCAAAGATTGCCAGCTAGGGTTGTTTCGTGATCCTTGTCTCCGTTAATACTTGCAGCAACCATGGAGGTAATAAACCCTGGAGTGCAAAATCCACATTGTGAGCCATGAAACTCTACCATTTTTTCTTGTATTTTATGGTTTTTAATTCCCTCTACAGTTCGAACTGCTTTACCATCAAGCTGAGGAAGAAATAGAATACATGAATTTAGAGGTTTGATTGCCTTTTCTTTATCGATAATGATAACAGTGCAGGCTCCACAATCGCCTTCATTACAGCCTTCTTTTGTTCCAGTAAGTTGATTGTCAATTCTTAACCAATCTAGCAGAGTTTTAGTCGCATCAACCTCAGTTAAAGCGACTGGCTCCCCATTAAGAAGAAACCTGATATCCATCCAGAATACCTACCGCCTTACCCTAGTATGCCTATGATGTACCACCTCGATGCGGTGTAGAAATGGCCACCAAATATTTACTCTTCATAAAAAGAACCGAAAAATTTCCTTTTTTCAAGTATGAAATTTAATTGTTTCAAGGCCTTTAGTTTTTTTATCTCGCACAATAAACTAAAAGTATGAGCGGCTTTCCAAAATATATTCATCTGCGTGTACATACAGAGTATTCTCTACTCGAAGGAGCAACGCGCTTAAAGAAACTACCAGAACTTTGTAAGGCTAATGATATGCCTGCTATTGCACTGACAGAAACCAATAATTTATTCAGTGCGTTAGAATTCTCAGTTCTTTTTAAAGATAATGGTTTGCAACCAATTATTGGTTGCCAAATTGATTTTAGATTTACAGATATGGGTTCAGAGAGGCGGGCTCGAACGACTGCTCCAATTGTGCTACTTGCAAAAGATGAACTTGGTTACAAAAATCTTATGAAACTAAGTTCTGAAATGTATGTTCAAAATGATGATGAAAAGGTAGAAATCTCCATCGAAACATTGGAGAGACATGCTGACGGTTTGATATGTCTCACAGGGGGTTCTAGAGGCCCCCTAGGCCAACTGATCCTGGCGGCCCAAAATAAAGCCGCGAGAGATTTACTTTTAAAATTTCAAAATATTTTTTCTGATCGCCTGTATCTTGAATTGCAAAGGCACCCGCAAGGAGCTGGGTTGCCCAAAGAGGAGAATGATACAGAGCCTTTTTTTATCGAAATGGCATATGATTTAAGTATCCCATTGATTGCAACAAATGATGTATATTTTGATAATATAGAGATGTATGAAGCCCACGATGCTCTTTTATGTATCGCTGACGGTGCGTACGTTGATCAGCAGGAGCCTCGCAGAACTGTAACTAACCAACATTATTTTAAAACACAGGAAGAAATGGCAGCTTTATTTGCTGACCTGCCGGAAGCTTTAGAAAGTACAGTAGAAGTAGCACAGCGTTGTGCTTTTATGGCCACTTGCCGTGACCCAATCCTTCCATTATTCGCGAGTGACGAGATAACTGAGCTAAACAGACAGGCCAAAGATGGTTTGAAAAATCGATTAGCAATTATTTCGCATGCTGCGCCAGTTTCTGAGTATGAAGAAAGATTAGACTTTGAACTCAAAATTATTGAGCAGATGGGTTTCCCTGGTTACTTTTTGATTGTCGCGGATTTTATAAAATGGGCAAAAGAAAAGGACATACCAGTTGGACCGGGTCGTGGCTCTGGAGCAGGGTCACTCGTTGCTTACGCACTCACAATAACTGATCTTGATCCTCTAAGATACAATCTTCTTTTCGAAAGATTCTTAAATCCAGATCGCATATCGATGCCAGATTTTGATATAGATTTTTGTATGGATAGGCGTGAAGAAGTCATCCAATACGTTCAACAAAAATATGGGCATGATAAAGTCGGTCAGATTATAACATTTGGCGCCTTATTGTCTAAGGCAGCCATTCGAGACATGGGCCGCGTCTTGCAAATGCCATACGGACAAGTTGATCGCTTGGCAAAACTTATCCCTATAGAAGGGGTCAAACCTTTAAGTATTGAGCAAGCTCTTGCTGAAGAACCTCGCTTAAAAGAGGAAGCAGAAAGAGAGGAGGTTGTTGATCGATTGCTCAATTATGGTCAAAAAGTTGAAGGTCTGTTGCGAAATGCTGCTACTCATGCAGCTGGCATAGTGATTAGTGACCGCCCATTAGACGATCTTGTGCCTGTTTATAAAGATACGCGATCTAATATGCCTGCAACCCAATTTAATATGAAATGGGTTGAACAAGCAGGGCTTGTTAAATTTGATTTTTTAGGTTTGAAAACGCTCACTGCCATTCAAAACGCAATAGATCTAATAATTGCTTCAGGACGTTCGCTGCATCAATCAGCAGATGGTCAGCAATTATTTCAACCGATAGAGAATGCTCAAAATCAAATTAATACCATACCTCTAGATGATAAATCGACATACGATTTATACGCATCCGCTAAAACTGTTGCTGTTTTCCAAGTGGAGAGTTCTGGTATGATGGATGCTCTCAAAAGAATGAAACCTACATCTATCGAAGATATCGTGGCCCTGGTTGCTTTATATCGACCCGGACCAATGGAAAATATAGCTACCTATTGTGATGTAAAGAATGGTGTAAAAGATCGCGTATCAATACATCCTATGATTGATCATATTCTTGAAGAGACTCAAGGCATAATTGTTTATCAAGAGCAAGTCATGCAAATAGCGCAAATCATGGCTGGTTATTCACTTGGTGAGGCGGACTTACTAAGGCGCGCGATGGGCAAAAAGATAAAAGCGGCAATGGATGCTGAACGGCCAAAATTTGAAGCAGGTGCTAAAAATAATGGAATATCTACAAAGAAAGCCTCAGAAATATTTGATTTATTAGAAAAGTTTGCCAACTACGGATTCAATAAATCGCATGCAGCGGCTTATGCTGTAGTAAGTTATCAAACAGCTTGGTTGAAAGCAAATCATCCTCTTGAATTCATGGCAGGTGCTATGAACTGTGATCTACATTTAACAGATAAGCTTTCACAGTATGTCGATGAGGTCAGAAAAGGTTTGAAATTACCTTTTATTTCTCCCTGTGTGAATCGTTCTCAACCAAAGTTTTCTGTATCAGAAAACTCTTTAGTTTATGGGTTAGCAGGATTAAAAAATGTGGGCCTGGAAGCAATGGGCGCACTCGTAAACGTTAGAAATAATAAAGTTTTTGTAAATTTATTTGACTTCGCCAGACGATTAGATTTGCGGAAAATTGGTAAGCGTCCTCTCGAAATGCTTGTTCAAGCAGGAGCTTTTGATGTTCTAGACAATAATAGACATCGGGTGTTTAAGAGCTTAGACGCATTGGTAGCGTATTCGGCGGCTATTCATGATCAGAAGATGTCAAAGCAAGTATCGCTCTTTGGTGATGGAGGCGATGATCTGCCTGAACCCGTATTACCTTCGGTTTCCGACTGGTTGCCTGCTGAGCGTTTGTCACGTGAATTTTCAGCTATTGGGTTTTATGTTACGGGGCATCCACTCGACGACTATAAATCTGCTTTTAAAGTAAATCAGATTCTTACAATTGAAGAGGTTGAAGAAAAAGCACTATCAGGCCCGTGCTTGGTAAAAATTGCTGGTGTTGTAGTTGGCCGGCAAGAAAGAAAATCGGCCCGGGGTAACAGGTTTGCTTTTGTTCAGTTAAGTGATTTTACCGGGAATTTCGAAGTTACTTTATTTTCTGAGGTCTTGGAGAAATCCAGAAATAATCTCGAAAGCGGGGCTAGGATAATTTTAACGGTCGAAGCATCTCTCGAAGGCGAACAGTTAAAACTGTTATGCAGATCCATTGCAAATATTGATGAAGCTATTTCAACTGATACATCGCATGGAATTAAAATTTTTGTGGAAGATAAGAAAGTACTTCCATCTATAATATCAGTATTGGATCAGGCCTCAGAGAATAAAAAAATTGTATCCAAGGGCCCGGTCCATTTATGTTTAATTGATTCTGGACTGCCAGGGGAAGTTGAATTGGATACTGGCCTTAACTGCGATACAAGCCCGCAAGTCAGGGGAGCAATCAAAAGTTTAGATGGTGTTTTAGATGTTCAAGAGATTTAGACATTTATATGAAAGTAAAATCGATTTTTATCGCGAGAATTTTTTATGTTTGATCCGTTTCGGTTCCAACGCATCTGGTCCTAAGCGACGTTTTTTATCTTCTTCATAATCTTCAAAATTTCCTTCAAACCACTCGACATGTGCATCCCCTTCGAACGATAATATGTGGGTGCAAATTCTGTCCAAGAAAAACCTATCATGAGAAATTACAACTGCGCAGCCGGCAAAATCTACAAGTGCGTCTTCTAAAGCTCTTAATGTTTCTACGTCCAGATCGTTTGTTGGCTCATCCAAAAGCAATACATTGCCACCTTCCTTAAGCAGTCTTGCCATATGAACCCTATTACGCTCACCCCCAGATAAAAGCGATAACTTCTTTTGCTGATCACCACCTTTAAAATTGAATGATGAGCAGTATGCTCTTGAGTTGACTTGAGCATCTCCTAATTCAATTATTTCTGCGCCGCCAGAAATGGCCTCCCAAACAGTTTCGTTATCCTGTAAATCATCCCGGGATTGATCAACATACGATAATTGAACTGTTTCCCCCATAGAAATATCACCGGTGTCAGCTGCTAATTCTTTTGTAAGCATTTTAAATAAGGTAGATTTTCCTGCGCCGTTTGGACCAATTACGCCTACGATTCCTCCTGGAGGTAAAGAAAAGCTTAGATTTTCAATGAGTAACTTATCGCCCATAGCTTTATTTAAATTACTTACTTCGATCACCTTTGATCCTAATCTAGGTCCATTAGGAATTACAATTTGAGCGTTTGTTATTTTTTCCCTCTCAGATTGGCCTGCTAAGTCATTATAAGCATTAATCCGCGCTTTTTGTTTTGCCTGGCGCGCTTTTTGACCTTGCCGCATCCACTCAAGTTCACGCTCTAAGGTTTTCTGTCGGCTCTTATCTTCTCTCGCTTCTTGCGCAAGCCTTTTTGCTTTTTGTTCCAACCAACTAGAATAGTTTCCCTCGTAAGGTATCCCTTGGCCTCGGTCTAATTCCAAAATCCACCCTGTAATATCATCGAGAAAATATCGGTCATGGGTTACAATTAGAATAGTACCGTTGTAATCGATCAGATGCTTTTGCAACCAAGCTATTGTTTCAGCATCTAAATGGTTGGTAGGTTCGTCAAGTAATAACATTTCAGGAGCCTCCAACAGCAACTTGCAGAGTGCTACACGACGGCGCTCGCCTCCTGATAGGCTTCCTACATCAGCATCATCTGGAGGGCACCTCAAGGCTTCCAACGATACATCAATTTGACTATCCAAATCCCACAAATTTTCAGCATCAATTTTATCTTGTAATTCTGCCATTTCATCTGCTGTGTCATCTGAATAATTCATGGCTAATTCGTTGTATCTATCGAGAATGGCCTTTTTAGGAGCGACACCGAGCATTACGTTCTCACGAACAGTGAGTGCTTCATTTAATTCAGGTTCTTGTGGCAAGTATCCGACTTTAGCACCTTCAGCGGACCAAGCCTCTCCTTGAAATTCTTTATCAATACCAGCCATTATTTTCATTAATGTTGACTTGCCAGCACCGTTAACGCCCACAACCCCTATTTTTACACCTGGTAGAAAAGATAAATGAATATTTTCAAAACATTTCTTCCCTCCAGGGTATGTTTTTGAAACGCCCTGCATGTGATATACGTATTGATAGGAAGCCATCTGAAACTCCGAAACTTTAAAACTAGTAGAGTGATAACCTGATGATACTTTAGGGGCAATACTCAGCAGAAATAAATAGTATAATGAAGAAATTGACGCTCTTGCTTTTTGAAAATAATTCTGGCTTATGGAATTTATGGAAATTCCTTTAGCTTCTAGACGACAGAAGATTGGCCTTCTCGGGGGCTCTTTTGATCCAGCTCATGAAGCTCACGTGCACATTAGTAAATACGCACTGAAATACTTTGATTTAGATCAAGTGTGGTGGTTGCTTACACCCTCAAACCCCTTAAAGAGAAATGATCCAAGTCCTGTGGGTGAGAGATTACGCGTTGCTAATCTATTGGTTGAGCACCCTAAAATCTTTGTAACTAAAATTGAGAATGAATTAAATACAATATACACCTCTCAGACCTTAAAGTTAATTCAGATAAGATGTCCAAATGTTAGATTTGTTTGGCTCATGGGAGCAGACAATATGATACAATTTGATAAGTGGATGAATTGGAAAGAAATTGTATATCGTGTTCCGATTGGAATTCTTGCAAGACCAGATCATACCTTGGCGCCTTTAAAATCCAAATTGGCAAAGACATTTTCATCTTATAGATTGAGAGCTAATCAATCTCGTGACCTCGGAAATTTGAAAGCACCATATTGGTGCTATAAGAACCTTCCCTTACTAAATGTATCATCGTCGCAAATTAGAGCGTCATGAAGGAATAGTTTTATGCCTAGCCCTGGAGCCCGTTTCAATTGCGGCGGCGTGTAACCTGTCGATCTTAAATTCGTAACGTATTTCCTCTAACAAACGTAATTCAGTCTCAAATATTAAGCCATCAGCAGCAGCAACGTCACAGCACAAGGCATAAGCTGTTTCATTCAGTTCTGCAGGTAAATTTTCTTTAACTAGGCCGAATAGGGCATCAAGACCTTCTTCTTGTTCGAATAAATCAAAAACTATCTGTGAAACGGTATTTAACCTATCAATGTCATATTCTGCGAAGATTGGCAGGTTATTAACCGCTGATTGAATCTTTACTAGCTCAGAGGTTCTAATTGTTTCGTCTGATACAGATATTGCGACCATGAGTGCAACCAAACAATCTTGAGCTGTCATCGCATGTGAGATTTCGCGTGTCATTTTTTTGCTTTCTTAAACAATGCTTTTCCCAGAATATTGACCATTCCTGAATGTATCAATAGGAAGCTTACTACTGTACGAATTTATTCACTGAATATGGAGAATTATGATGTCTGAAATGCGTGAGGCTGGCTTGACTTCTAAATCATGGCCATTTGAGGAGGCCCGCCGAGTATTGAAGCGCTATCAAAATGCTCCTCCAGCGAAGGGTCATGTCCTATTCGAAACAGGTTATGGGCCATCTGGCTTACCTCATATTGGCACCTTTGGTGAGGTGGCTAGAACGTCTATGGTCATGCGGGCTTTTCGTGAGATTAGTGATATCCCCTGTAAATTAATCTGTTTTTCGGATGATCTAGATGGTATGAGAAAAGTGCCACAAAATGTCCCTAATCAGAAAATGTTAGAAGAAAACCTTCAAAAGCCGCTAACCTCCGTTCCTGATCCTTTTGAGAAATACGAAAGTTTTGGCCAGCATAATAATGAGCTTTTGAAAAAATTTCTGAATACCTTTGATTTTCAGTATGATTTTATAAGTGCAACAGAATTCTACCAATCAGGTAAATTTGATAAAATTCTGATTAAAGCAGCAGAAAACTATGATGAGATAATGTCTGTGATGTTGAAGTCACTTCGGGATGAGCGGAGGGAGACTTACTCGATTTTCTTACCTATCCACCCAGTGACTGGAAGAGTTCTGTACGTACCGATGAAAGAAGTAAATTCAGACAATAGTACTGTCACTTTTGCTGATGAAAATGGAAAGGATTGGACCCTGCCTGTGACTGGTGGAAATGTGAAATTACAATGGAAACCAGATTTTGGTGCTCGATGGGCAGCCTTAGGTATAGATTTTGAAATGTATGGCAAAGATCACTCTACGAACACCCCAATTTACGATAAAATTTGTCGAATACTAGGACACCGTCCGCCCGAGCACTTCACTTATGAGCTGTTTCTTGACGAAAATGGGCAAAAAATTTCAAAAACAAGTGGGAATGGTGTGTCTATTGAGGACTGGCTGAAATATGCTAGCAGTGAATCCTTATCTTATTTCATGTACCAAAAGCCAAAAACTGCGAAACGCCTTCATTTTGATATAATTCCAAAGATGGTTGACGAATATCATCAGCAATTAAGAGCGTATTCAAATCAAGATTTTTCGGGAAAACTAAATAATCCTGTTTGGCATATTCATGGTAATAGTGTGCCTAAATCTCATATGGCTATTCCGTTTTCTATGTTATTAAATCTTGCTTCAGTTGCTGGAGCAGAAGAAAAAGAAACTCTATGGGGGTTTATAAAACGCTATCAATCTGAGGCTACTCCAGAAACACATCCCGACTTAGATCAGGCTGTCGGTTTTGCTGTCGCGTTTTACAATGATTTCGTTAAACCAAATAAGATCTACAGAAAAGCTAGTGAAGTTGAGCGAGAAGCTATATTAGATTTAAGGGACAAATTGGCTAATTATAATGGTGATCTAGATGCGGAGTCTCTCCAGAGTGTTGTATTTTCTTGTGGTCGAGAACGTTTTGACCCGCTGCGTAAATGGTTCCAAGCACTTTATGAAATATTGCTAGGCGCATCCCAAGGTCCTAGATTTGGTGGTTTTATAGCCTTATATGGGATTGAAGAGACAATCGCCTTAATCGACTCTGCACTAGAAGGTAAATTTTTGTAATAATTGATATCGATTAAATCCGCTCTATCTATTGAGGTGGAGGATATAATATGTGGAAAGTTATTACATTTGCGATTTTTACAATCTTTGCTGCTCAGGTTAGCGCAAGCGGCAATGACGCGATAAAGAGGACTATTGAAGACCAAATAGCCGCATTTAAACTCAATGATTTTGAGACAGCATTTAGTTTTGCTACTCCGTTTCTTAGGGAAAAGTTTGGTAGTGCAGAGAATTTTGGAAAAATGGTACGTAACGGATACCCTATGGTATGGCGCCCATCCAAAGTAATCTTTTTGGAAAATGAAAGATATCATCATGGACTGGCACAAGTAGTACAAATCGTAGATGCAAACGGTAAATCGCATTACTTGCGATACTACATGATGGAATTTGATGGTTCCTGGCGCATAGGTGGGGTTGAATTTCTACCTGCATCAGACTTTAGTGTATAGTCACTTAGATCTTTCTTCTACTTTTACCTCTGTACGCTCTTGTGCCCCCTTTCCCTGCAGTTGAGCGGCCGGGAACTTTTTCATTTTCAGCTGCATTGATTGCCGATTGACGTGCTAGTGGATCATCAGAAATAGCTAACTCAACTGTTTCAAGGCGTCGAACCTCATCTCGTAATCGTGCAGCCTCTTCAAATTCTAAGTTTTCAGCAGCTTTAAGCATATCAGTGCGAAGGCCATCCAAGACCGCTTGTAGATTAGAACCACCCTGTAATTTTGTTTCAACGTTCGCGGTTACCCTAGATTGGTCAGTGTCCCCTTTATAAAGACCTGCCAGTATATCCTCGACATTTTTTTTGACTGTTTCGGGCGTAATTCCATTTTCGAGATTGTATGCTTGCTGTTTCTCACGCCGCCTATTTGTTTCTGTGAGGGCACGCTCCATCGAGCCGGTTATCCGATCGGCATACATTATAACTCTTCCATCAACATTTCTTGCTGCGCGGCCAATTGTTTGGACCAAGGATGTTTCAGATCTTAAAAATCCCTCTTTATCTGCATCCAATATAGCTACTAATCCACATTCAGGAATATCCAAACCTTCTCTAAGAAGATTTATTCCTACCAGTACATCGAAAGTACCTAGTCGTAAGTCACGGAGTATTTCAATTCTTTCGATAGTATCAATGTCAGAATGCATATATCTCACCCTGATCCCTTGCTCATGCATGTATTCTGTCAGGTCTTCCGCCATCCGTTTTGTCAAAGTGGTTACAAGGGTTCTATAGCCGGATTGAGAAACCTTTCTGACCTCATCAAGTAAATCGTCTACCTGCATCTCTACTGGTCTTATTTCTACCTCTGGATCTAACAACCCGGTAGGTCTGATAACTTGCTCAGTAAATATTCCAGTGGTTTGCTCAAGCTCCCATTTTCCAGGTGTAGCCGAAACGTAAATTGATTGCGGCCTCATAGCATCCCATTCCTCAAACTTAAGTGGACGATTGTCCATACAAGATGGTAACCGAAAACCATGCTCCGCTAATGTAAATTTTCGTCTGTAATCGCCGCGATACATTCCGCCGATTTGAGGTATACTTACATGGCTCTCATCAGCAAAAACAATTGCATGATCCGGAATAAATTCGAAAAGTGTTGGTGGAGGTTCTCCTGGGTTTCTACCCGTTAAATAGCGTGAATAATTCTCTATCCCATTACAAACGCCTGTTGCCTCAAGCATTTCTATATCGAAATTTGTTCTCTGTTCTAGCCTTTGAGCTTCCAATAATTTTCCGTCAGCAACAAGTTGGTCCAACCGAACTTTTAATTCTTTTTTAATGTTTACTATGGCCTGCTTCATTGTAGGCTTGGGCGTTACATAATGAGAATTTGCATAAATTCGAATTTTATCGAAGATGTTGGTTTTTTGTCCGGTAAGAGGGTCGAATTCTATTATGCTTTCCAAATCATCACCAAAGAAAGATAGTCTCCAGGCTCTATCCTCCAGATGAGCAGGGAATATTTCAAGTATGTCACCCCGAACCCTAAAAGTACCTCTTTGGAATGCCTGGTCATTTCGTCGATATTGTTGAGCGACTAGATTAGCAATAACTTCCCTTTGGTTATAAATCTCGCCAGCGATTAACTCCTGTGTCATTGCACCGTAGGTTTCGACCGATCCAATACCATAAATACAACTTACAGATGCAACTATAATCACATCGTCTCTCTCAAGTAACGCTCTGGTTGCAGAATGTCTCATACGGTCAATTTGTTCGTTGATCTGGCTTTCTTTCTCAATATAAGTATCAGATCTTGGAACATAGGCTTCGGGTTGATAATAGTCGTAATAGCTAACAAAATATTCGACGGCATTATCTGGAAAAAACCCTTTAAACTCGCCATAAAGCTGAGCAGCTAAAGTTTTGTTTGGAGCTAGAATTATTGCTGGCTTTTGCGTTTCCTCTATCACTTTAGCCATGGTAAAAGTTTTTCCGGTACCTGTTGCTCCCAATAGAACCTGGTTTCTTTCGCCTCCGAAAATTGCAGCTGATAATTCTGATATAGCGGTGGCTTGGTCTCCTGCAGGGTCAAATTCTGTATCCATTACAAAGCTTTTACCACCCTCCAATTTAGGCCGAGGTCCCAAATGATCCTTTGTAATAACGTTGATATCAGTCATCCTCTAGTTGTCTCTCTTTCAAAGGATATGTTCATAAAACTTTTGTTACTATTTTTTGATTAGATTTGTAACTTGCTCATGAAAATTAAATAGAGCATAAAGTAATCATTAAAAGAGGGTTTCAAAATGACTGTCAAAATCTTCAGGCCGGCGAAAACAGCAATGTCCTCGGGTTCGGCAAATACAAAATCTTGGGTTTTAGAATTTTCGCCATCGGCAGCTCGCGAGGTTGACCCATTGATGGGCTGGACTTCATCTGTTGATACGCAGTCACAAATTAAATTGAGTTTTCCCTCCAAGGAAGCTGCTCTTGAGTATGCCAAGTCCAATGGATTGCAATTTATTGTGTTGGACCCGCCAAAGCGTCGTCCGAATATTAGAAAGAGAGGGTATGGCGAAAATTTTGCAACGGATAGAAAAACTGTTTGGACCCATTAGAACCTTCTTCGGGGTTCTTTAATACTACCTTCTGCCGAATAATCGCTCTATATCACTCATCCTGATTGAAATATGGGTAGGTCTTCCGTGGTTACACTGTCCCGAATTGGGCGTGTTTTCCATTTCCCTTAGCAGGGAATTCATTTCTTCAGTTCTTAACATGCGCCCTGAACGAATTGACCCATGGCAAGCTATCCTTGACAATACTGCGTTTATTTTTTTCTCTAAGGTGTCTGAATTTTCAAGATCTGTTAGTTCATCAAGAATATCAAAAATCAATTTTTTTATATTTTCTGAATTCAAAATTGCTGGAATTTCTTGGACCGCAATAGAGTTTATACCGAACTGATTTAATTTAAGCCCATATTTACTAAGGTTATCCTTGTATTCTATCAATACAAGAATTTCTGGTTCTGAAAATTCTAGAATTTCTGGAACTAAAAGTGCTTGAACTTCGATTTTATTGTCTTTGGCTTGTTCTTTCAATTTTTCGTATACTAAACGCTCGTGTGCAGCATGTTGGTCGATTATCACGATTCCATCTTCGTTTTGTGAAATAATATAGTTCGCACCGAATTGAGCAATTGGCGCGCCTAAGGGGAAACTTTCAAATTCTTCTATAAAATTTGCATGTTCATCCTTGGTTTGGAAATCACGAGCGGATGGCTTCCATGTTTCTTGAAAAGCAGGCTCAACATCTCTTGTGAAAAAGCGTTTATTGCCGTTGTAATCCATATTTTTTGAGTTTTTAGTAACCTGTTCATTATTAGCACTAGGCATTTGGTGAGTTTGCTCGCGCATAGCCCCGAGGGCTGCCGTCGATAGAGTGCTTGATGACCGATGGCCCTCTATTGCGATCACCTGCCTAATCCCTGTCACTATTAAACTGCGTATTCCTTGAGGGTCTCGGAAACGCACTTCTGATTTTCCGGGATGGACATTTACGTCCACAAAGTCGGGTCTGCAATTTATGTAAATTGCTGCTGCTGGAAACCTATCACGCGGCATGAAGTCTGAGTACGCCGCACGCAGTGCCCCGATAAGTTGTTTATCTCTTACCTGACGGCTGTTTACGAAAAAATACTGCATAGCATTTGATGCCCGCGCATAAGTCGGCAAGCATACATACCCAGTCAAATTTACATCTTCTCGAGTTACATCGATAGAAATAGAGTTTTTTGAGAAATCTTGACCTAAAACTCTTGAGAGACGGTTTTTTATAGATGCTAAAGAAACATCTTTCTCTTTCTGAACCTGAAGTATCTTCCTACTTTTACCACCAGTTTTGTCTATTAAGGTGAAGGCGATATTTGGGGTAGAGATGGATAAACCCTTAACAGTGTCGGTAATAGCTTTTAGTTCAGATTTAGTTGAGCGAAGAAACTTTAACCTAGCTGGAGTGGCATAAAACAAATCCCTTAACTCAATTGTTGTTCCTAGAGTTCTTGCAGCTGGCTTGATATCCGAAATCTTTCCACCGTTTACATTGATTTCATGTGCCCCATTACCTTCATTGTGTGAGATTATTCTTAGTCGGCCTACTGCCCCCAATGAAGGCAAAGCTTCTCCCCTGAAACCAAAACTATTAATGTTCAACAGATTATCATTTAGTAACTTTGAAGTCGCATGTCTTCTAAGTGCTATTGGCAGATCGATGTCTGACATGCCGAGCCCATCATCAATTACTCTAATCAGTGTCTTGCCGCCATCTGCGACTTCGATGGTAATATCACTACATCCAGCATCAATTGAGTTCTCGATTAATTCTTTTACTGCTGATGCAGGGCGTTCTACCACTTCGCCAGCCGCAATTTTATTTATAACAGTTTCGTCTAACTGTTTGATCACATTCTTTTGGCTTATTTTGTGGTCATATTTGTTCATACCACAACCACTAGCATGTAAATATCCGATTCTACCAAAGAAAAATGTAATATTTTAGCAATGAGATATGAACTGCACAGCTCGTTTACCTGCCATACGCCCGGTAGCTAAGCAAGTGGTAATAAGGTACCCTCCAGTTGGAGCATCCCAGTCTAGCATTTCTCCGGCACAAAATATTCCTGGTCTGCCTCGTAACATAAAATTTTCATCGATTGAGCCCATTTTCACTCCACCGGAAGTGGAGATTGCGGTTTTGATTGGGCCAGTTCCATTTAAAGGGATTTTGAGAGATTTTATACTTTTAGTAAGCAAAGCTGGTTCTTTAAAAACATCCATGGCAAACTCTCTTAATATAGCTTGCTTTATCGGCTCAAGTTTTAGACGTTTCCGGAGAATATTTGAGCTGCTAGATTTTCCCCATGGTATAGTTAACAGTTTAAGGATTTTATCATTGTCCCAGTCGGGTAGTAGATCAAGTATAAGGTCTTCTCCTTTTTTTAATTGTGCGGATAGTGAGTAAATTCCTCCCCCCTCTATTCCTTTTTGTGAAATGATTATTTCTCCGCGTGATGATTGGTTCCCAGCGCTTAATTTGATTGATTTCAGAGGTTGCCCAAAATATTTGGACATTTTTATAGACCATTTTACTATGAAGCTACAGTTTGAAGCTTGAAAGCTTTCTAATTCAGCTGGGTCAAAAAGTGATTTCCAATCGCCATTGGACCCCAGTTTAGGCCAGCTTGCTCCACCTAATGCTAAAACAATTCCGTCGGCAGACTTATTTAATAATCCTTGTGGTGTTTCGAAAGTAGCGACCTTATTTGATATAGATTTTAGCTTCCAGCGATTTTGACGTGAAACACCCAGTTCATCGAGTCTAGATATCCAGTTACGCAACAACGGAGATGCTTTCATTTCAGTAGGAAAAACGCGGCCAGTTGATCCGACAAAAGTTTTTATACCTAGCGAATTTGCCCATTCAATTACTTCTATCGGTCCAAATTCTTCTAATGCCTTCTCAAGCGTAGTATTATTATTAATAATACGTGTTTGAAAAGTTACGTTATCTTCGTGCATGGTTAAATTGAGTCCAGACTTTCCAGCCATAAGGAATTTTCTACCAAAAGTTGGCATTGAGTCCGCAATAGTAACTTCCACACCGCTACGGCTGGCAAAATCTGCGGCCATTAGTCCTGCTGGACCTCCCCCTACTATGAGTATTTTTTTATTAATCATTCTTAATGT
>LULK01000017.1_pt1 | contig 72563 bp, 75 predicted proteins | sample 728181 | NCBI WGS metagenome assembly LULK01 (sample SAMN03860291, study PRJNA289734) | marine metagenome | biome: seawater column; feature: ocean; material: water; isolation source: Red Sea water column Station 169 - depth 10m | place: Saudi Arabia: Red Sea | collected 2011-10-15 | depth 10 m | reverse complement strand
ATATAATATAAAATTAGATATTTATGGCATTGATCCGTTATCAAAATTTGATTTTAAATATACGAAAAAGAAAAATTTAATTGCAAAAAAAATACTTATTTCAACAATGATAGAAAATAAAATTTTGGGTTCAAATATATATTATGCAATGTCGGCTCATAAAGACGAACATTTTAAAAAATTTTCCAAAGCACTTGACTTAGCTTTTTTAAAAATATCTAAAAAGATAAATTGATGAAAGTTTTAATACTCGGTGGAAGTGGGTTTTTAGGTTCGTATTTAAAAAAAAATTCAAAAAAAAAAATTTATTTTCATGGAAATAATAAAAAAAGTTTTTTTAATTTTGATATATCAAAAAAGATAAATATTGGTTTTTTAAAAAAAATAAAACCTAATATTATTGTAAATTTAATCTCACTTTCTGATGTGGATTTATGTCAAAAAAATAAAAAACTTGCTTATAGAACAAATGTTATTACACAAAAAAATATAGTCAATTACTGTAAAAAGAATAACACTAAGTTAATTTATATATCTACAGATCAATTGTATAATTCAAAGAAAGGTTATTCTTCTGAAAAAAATATTTCAATATTAAATTATTATAGCAAAACAAAGTTTATAGCTGAAAGTTTAGCAAAAAGTTGTAATTCTATTATTTTAAGAACTAATTTTTTTGGTATTAATAAAGTAAAAAATGTAGGCCTGGTAAACTGGTTAACGGAAAGCTGTAAAAAAAAGAAAAAAATTGATTTATATAACAATGTTTATTTTTCACCTCTAAACGTGAATACATTAAGTAAGATAATTTTGAAAATTATGACATCAAAAAAAAGAGGTACTTATAATTTGGGCTCTATAAATAAAATTTCGAAAAAAGATTTTGCAATTCAAATATTCAGAAAATTGAATATAAACACATCTTATGATGAGGTAAAAATTAACAAATTTAATGTAAAAAGACCATTGGACATGTCAATGAATTGTAATAAATTTATTAAAGATTTTAAAATAAAACTTCCAAAAATTGAAAATGAAATTAAAAAACTTTCATAGCTACTTTAAAAGAAAACCTTATTTTATAGCTGATATAGCTGCTAATCATGATGGATCAATTGTAAGAGCAAAAAAATTGATCAGATTAGCTGCTAAAAATGGAGCTGATGCTGCAAAATTTCAAAATTTTTTTGCAGATACAATTGTATCAGATAAAGGTTTCAAAGATTTAAAAAAAGGTCTCTCGCATCAATCAAAATGGAAGAAATCTGTATACAATGTTTATAAAGCTGCAGAATTACCTTTAAAATGGACTATAGAACTTAAGAAGGAATGTAAGAAAAATAATATAGAATATTTTACAGCCCCCTATGACGAGGGAATAATTAATTATTTAAATAATCATTTAAATTTTTGGAAAATTGGGTCTGGTGATATCACGTGGCATGAAAATGTTTTGAAAATGGCAAAAACAAAAAAACCAATTATGATTGCAACTGGAGCATCTAATTTAAACGAAGTTGTAGACATAGTTAAAAAAGTAGAAAAAATAAACAAAAAAATTATTATAATGCAATGTAATACAAACTATACAGCAGATGATAAAAATTTTAACTTTATAAACTTAAAAGTTCTTAATGAGTTTAGAAAATTGTTTCCAAAATATATTCTTGGCTTATCAGATCATACACTCGGTTCGGAAACAGTTTTAGGTGCCATTGCTTTAGGTGCAACTGTAATAGAAAAGCATTTTACAGATGATAACTCAAGGGAAGGGCCAGATCATAAGTTTTCGATGAATCCAATTGAATGGAATAAAATGATAGTGTCTTCTAATAAGTTATTTTTATCTTTAGGTGATGGTAAGAAAAAAATTGAAAATAACGAGAAAGCAACTTCAATTATACAAAGAAGATCAATTAGAATAAAAAAAGATTTAAAAAAAGGATCAATAATAAAGAAAGAGGATTTAATTTGTTTAAGACCTTGTCCTATAGATGCAGCTGCACCATACGAAATAAATAAATTTATTGGAAAAAAAATAAATAAAAACCTTAAAAAACACGATTATTTAAAATGGTCATTGATAAAAAAATAATTTTTTTAATACCAGCTTTAAATGAACAAAAGAATATAAAAAAAACTATTATAAATTTCAAAAAATATGGCAAAGTACTTGTAGTTGATGACGGCTCAATTGATAAAACTAAAAATATTGCATTAAAGTATTCTAATTATTTTTTATTTAATAAAAAAAATATGGGATATGATTTTTCGATTTATAAAGGAATCGAATATATAAGAAAAAAACTAAACTTTGATCTAATTGTAGTAATTGATGGTGATGGTCAACATTCAATCAAAAATATTAAAAAAATTAAAAAATTACCGTTTAATACACAAATTGCAGTTGGAAACCGGAAGATTAAAAATAGAATAGCAGAAAATATGGTGGGTTATTTATCAAAATTTATATTTTGTTTAAATGATCCGTTCTGTGGTCTAAAAGTTTATTCTAAACTATTTATTAAAAAAGCTAAAAATTACAAAAATATAAATTGTGTTGGAACATATTATATTGCCGTAGCAAAAATCGAAAAAATTAAAGTTTATCAATTTGATGTGACTATAAAAAAATCAAGCAAAGTATCAAGTTTTGATAATAAAGCTATTTCAGGAAATATCAGAATAATTTTAGCTTTTATTAGGTTAATTCTAATATCATTTTTCCCAAAAAGACGGATTAATTAATTTTTTTTCTCTAATATTTAAAAATTTTAAATCAAATTTACTTATATCTATATATTTAGAGGAAATAATTTCGTTCATTTGGTTTAATGAAACTGGTGCGATTAATTTATTTTTTATAAATTTATGATTTTGGATGTAATTAATAAGAAGATCAATTTTTTTAATTTTTTCTTTTTTACATAAATTGTTTAATTCATTTAATTTTAAAATAAATCTTTTATCTTTTATTTTTTTTTTAGCCTTTGAACAAGACATAAATAACGCACCTTGTAAAAAAATTGATCTCACATGAATTTCAATTTTGTTTTTTTTTAAAAAATCAAGCATTTCTAAATTTCTAAGTCTTTGATCAAAAATATTAAATGGAACTTGGAAAAGTTGAATATCAAATATTTCATTTAATTTTTTAATATCATCAAAATTATAAATTGAGACACCAATCTTGTTTACAAGTTTTTGATCTTTAAATGATTTTAAAAGTTTAAAAAAAATACTTTTTTTTTTATTCAATAAATTTTTAGGATTGTGAACTAGAATATTGTTAAATTTATTGATATCAAAAATCTTTAAACTATTAAAAAAAGTTTTTAAAGATAAATCCAAGTTTTTTTGATTGATTGAATTTAAATTTAATGTTTTTGTGTCTAAAATTTTATTTTCATAATTTTTTAAAATTTTAGAGAGCTCCATTTCATTATTATAGCTAGGGGCAGTGTCAATTTGTTTGTAACCTTTTTTAAAAAAAGAGCGTATTATATCTTGAGTATCATTAACTGATATTTTTTTTTTATAATTGTTTATACCATAAATTCTAAAAAAATGGGCAGTTCCCAAAATCATAGCTCAAGAATATCTTTAATTTTCTTTATATTGGTTATCAGGTTTTCATTACTTGTGTACGAAAATTTTTTTTTATTTAAAACTAAATTGTAATTTTTCTTTTTTTGGTCCCAAAAAATTAATTCTTTATCAGGGTAAATAACAAATTTATTTTTTGAAATAACACATCTTAGAGACTCATACTCTGTAATAAGTTTTTCATAATCTTTTTCACCAACTGTACTTCCTATAAATTTTATTTTTTTCTTCGGATCAATAGTTTTTGCAATATCAGTTATCTTAAAATTTTCCATTTTTGGTACAAATATTTCTCCACCTTTGCATTCTTTTAAAGAATTAAATACAAATGTTACAGCTTTATCAAAGTTTATCCAAAATCTTGTCATATTTTTTGAGGTAACATTAAAAAATTTTTCTTTATTTTTTTTTATTTCTAAAAATCTTTGTATAACACTACCTTCTGAAGCTATAACATTTCCATATCTTACAACCGCAAAACGAGTAATTTGTTTTGAGCTATAGGCATTACTTGCAATTACAATTTTTTCAGCACAAAGTTTACTAGCACCGTAAAGATTTATAGGTTCGACTGCTTTATCTGTTGAAAGTAAAATCATTTTTTTACACTTATTTTCAATTGCTGCCTTAATTATATTTTGAGTTCCTAGTATGTTTGAACTTATGGCTTCATTTGGATTATATTCTGATAAGTATACATGTTTCATTGCGGCTGCATGTATGATGTAATCAACTTCATTACAGGCCATTTTTACTCTTTCATAATCCCTTATATCTCCTATGAAAAATCTGACTTTTAATCTGTTTTTATGAGATAATGTTAAATTAAATTTATGATGTTTTTGTTCATCTCTTGACAAAATTATTATTTTTTCAATCTTTGTTTTATTTAAAAGGAAATTAACAGCTTTCTTACCAAACGAACCTGTTCCACCGGTGATTAAAATTACTTTTTTATTTAAAAAATTAAACATATTTACAGTTCATCAAAATTTAGGATATTATAATTTTTATTTTTTAACATTGTATTTAACATTTTAAAAAATCTACAATTTTCAAAATTAAAATTTTTTAAATTAAGTGATAAATTACTCCAGTATGTATTACTAATTTCTTTACCAGTGGTATTAATATAGGAATTTAGTTTAGTTTCAACTCTACTTAATTCAATATCATAAAAAGCAAATAATTTAGCTTTTTTAATTTGCTCTTTACTAAGTGGAGGTATTTCATGAATTTTTGAAATAAGTCGTTTATATTCATCAATATCCCTCGGCTCTAAGGCAAAACCGGTCCTATAATAAATAGCATCACCTGTTACTATGGCTGGTATTCCAAAACATGAATATTCTAATCCTGCAGTTCCATGTTCAGTAAAGACGCATTTAGCAAAATTTAATATTGAACTTGGATGTACGTTTTCAGGAAATATACTTAAGTTATTATTTTTAAATTTATAATTATTAACAACTGTTTCAGTTTTATCTTTTAGCTTTGTAATTTCATATTCTGTGGGGTGTTTTTTAATTAAAATATTAATATTCTTATTTTGACATAAATATTTTAATGTTTCTTTTAGCCAAATATAGTTGTCTTGAAAAATTGATATTCTTTTTTCAAATACACCATCAAAAATATTATTTGCAAATACCACAATTATCGGGATTTTATTATTCCAATTAAATAAGTTACAAATGTAATTTTTACTGACTATTTTTTTTTCTGGATTAAAGGCAAATGTGAGGTCAAATATATCATTTAAATTTCTTTTATTTTTAAATCTATTAGATATGTGCTCTTCACCTTTTTTAATAAATGTATCTCTCTTAAAATTTTGCAAAAGTCTTAAATAAGTATTTTTACTTAAACTAGCTCTATTATATCTTCTTTGAGAAAAATTTTTAAATAATCTTAGTCCTATTTTTGTTTGTCCAATACCTTTACAAAAAATTTGAATTTTTTTTTTTAAAAATAGTTGAAAAATAATTGCTTCCGGATTGAATTGAATTTCATGAGTAACGTAATATTTTATATTATTATTTTTAATTAGTTTTTGTATTTCGTTGTAGGTGTAAATACTTTTAAAAAAGTAAAAAAAAAGCTTATAGTTCATAGTTTTGATAGTTCCCTCAAAAGAACTTCTCAAATAATCGTCATAACTAACCTTTCCAATTTCAATGTCATCTAATTTAAAATTTACAAACTGTTTGATATCTTTAATTTTTTTTGTCAAAAAGAAGAAATGTTTAAGATATTTATAAAAATTAATAATAGGATTTAAGTTTGTTATATAAGTGATATTAGTAATATTAAAACTTTTATAAAGATTACTTCTATATTTATTTTTAACTTTATCGATAACCAATATTTCTTTTTTATAAATTTTTTGTAAATATTTAGCTAAAATAAGGTTTTGAATTAAATTCATAGGATGAAAATTCGTACAGTCTATAGCTATTAATTCATTTCCATAAATTTTTTCATCTAATGTGCTCCATGTTACATAATTATTTTTTGTATATTTTTTAAATTCAGCAGATTTGAAATACTTATTTGAGTCATGGCTATGCCTAATATCAGAAATTAGTGATTTGATTGTTTGAAAAAATAGAAATATTATCTGCATTTTAAAAAAAAAGTTAATATCAACTTTTTATGAAAATTACTATATTATCAGCATTTTAAAAAAATTAATATCAACCTTTTATGAAAATTACTATATTATCTGAAGACAATAAGATTAAATTACATAATTATTATCCTTCGTTTTTTAAAAAACTAGAGACCAAATATAAAATCAATTTTATAAATATTAAATCAGATAAAAAATTTTTGGGTTCAAACAAATTTTTGTATTTGTATAAATATTTTAGAAAAAATAGGTTTCCGGTAATATTAAATATTACCGAGACTAATAGATACTTTTATTTGTTATTAATATTTAAACATTTCAATATACCAATCATCTATTTTCATGCCCATCAAAATATTTTATTCTCATCTAATCATGATGAAATAAATTATTGGAAAAATAAAAAAAAAAAATTTTTAGGTATAAATCTTGTTACCAAAAAATTTAAAAACTATGTAAAAATAAAAGATAAATCATTTGATGAGATAAATAAGGTATCAAGAGTTAAAAAAAATAATTTCTTCTGCTTTATTGACATTGCTTTGCCATATCATGAGGATCAAATAAGATTTGGATATAAGTTAATAAATAAAAATTATTATTTTCAAAATTTATTTAATATTTTTAACATAATACAAAAACTTTATAAGTTGGATACACATATAATTGCTCATCCTTCATATAATATTAAAAATTTGAATAATGATTATAAAAATTACAGCATTAAAGAAACTTTTCTTAAAAAGAATAAATCCCTAATGAACTGTAAATTTGTATTAATTCATCATTCATCAGCAATATTTAAGGCAATAAATTTTAATAAACCTATTATTCAAATTACTTCGAAAAAGTTTAACGATTTTATAAAAAACTATGATTTTTTTTTTCGTAAAAAATTTAATTTAGATAAAATTTATTTAGAAGAAAAATCTGAGGATAAAATCAAAAAAGTCATAAATCAAAATCTCAAAAAAAAGGTACAAAAAATAAGATATGACCTAGATTTTGACAATTTCGAAATATTTTGTAACAACATCAAAATTTTGAATTATGAAAAATAAAATTTGTGTTTTAATCCCTGCAAGATACAATTCAAAAAGATTACCAGGGAAACCCTTAATAGTTCTTAAGAATAAATCAATTTTAGAAAGAACAATAGAACAAGTTTTAAAAGTCATAAAAAAAGAAAATGTATTTATTTTTACAGATTCTAATAAAGTAACTAATCATCTAAAAAATAAGTATTCAAACGTAATACTTACAAAAGGTAATTATTATTCTGGAACTGATAGGTGTGCAAATAATATAAATAAAATTAATAAAAAATTTTACGGATATTTAATTGTATCTTGCGATTTTCCATTTATTTCAAAACAATGTATAAACTCGACTATTGAAAATTATAAAAAAGTTTTTAAATCAAAAAAATATGTTGGAGCAACTATTCACACGAAAACTGTTGATAAAAAAATAATAAAATCTTCTAAAATTCCCAAAATTGTTACAGATGTTAATAATGATATTATTTATATATCTAGATCACCTTTGCCATCAAATTATAATTTAAATCTCAAATATAAAGTACATCATGGCCCGGTATGTTTAAAATTAAGTGCTTTAAAAAATTCACTTAAATTTAAAAATAAAAAATTATCAAAATCTGAGGAAAATGAATGGTTACAATTTATTGAAAATGGATTTAAAATCAAAACTTCTGAAGTAAATAAAATATCAAGGGAAATTAATGATATAAAAGATCTTAATTATTATAAAAAAAAATTAAACGTAAAAAATTAATTTTATCTAGTAAACATAATATCGTAAATTTTGAATTTAATTTTTAATCTTGTTTTATATGATTTGAAATTTTTATTAGTTAACCTTATAATAAATAACTAAAATTTTAGTTAATAAAAAATAAATTATTAGTGATTTTTTCAAAATTTCATAAACTGGGTAAAAATAACTTTTATATCAAAGCTAAGAAAAGGAAAAAAGTAAGAAGTATATTTCAGAGAGATAAGTATTGGGATTTATTGAATCACAGAGATCCTGATGGAAAAAAAAGAAATTTATCAAACGAAAGAGATAAAAAACTAAATGATCTTAGAAATGAAGTTAATTTTATTAAATATAAATTCAAAAATAAAAATAAAGTAAAATTAATTGACCTAGGTTCTGGCTTTGGATACTTCCTATCAGCGTTTCCCAATCATTGGAATAAAGTTGGTATTGAAATTTCAAAAAGTTTAAACAAATACTCTGATAAATATGGAAAAATATTTAATTATGACTTAGAAAAAAAATTACCAAACTTGGGTAAATTTGATTTGATATTTTCTTATCATGTAATAGAGCATTTAAGTAAACCAGAGAAATTAATAGATAATATTAAAGGTTTATGTAAAAGAAATTCAATTATTATAATTGGTACTCCGAATTTTGACAGTGGGTGCGCAAGATTATTTGGTAAGAACTATAGAATGTTTCATGATAAAACACACATTTCTTTATTTTCTGATTTTAGTATGTACCGAATGTTGGATAAGATGGGTTTTAAGATTTTGCATATAGATTATCCATATTTTCAAACTGAACATTTTAATGTAAAAAATTTTCTTAGATTGAAGGATAAAAGAAAAAAATCTCCTCCCTTTTATGGAAATATAATGACATTTTACATGAAATTGAAATAATTTAAATTTTAAAAATAATATTTAAACAAAAAATTATCTATCAAAATTAATAAATAATCTATTTAAATATTTATTTTTTTTATAAAGATTTTTATTATTAAGTTCAGAAAAATTTAATGGAGGAATTTTTGGACTTCTGTTTGAGGGAAATACTGAATATAGAAGTGAAAGTACCAATCTATCCTTTGCTTTAGGTTTAACACCTCTATGTATACCATAAGTATCAACTATAAATGTTGTGCCTGCTTTCCCAAAAATTTTTATTACATTATTTTTAAATTTATTTTTAATGTAATTTTGATCAAATCTTTTTCGCTTATAAAATTGATTTATATAAGATGAGCTCAAAACAAATTCATGACAACCATCATCATTATTTATTACATCAGTTAAATATACGAAAACTTTAATAAAATTTAAACTTTCATAGTCTCTATGAAAATTTTGAGGACCATGATCTTTTTCTTTACTTTCAAATGACCACCAAGCCCAAGCCCAATCAAGAGAATATTTACAATTAAAATAATTATCTAAAAGTGAAACTAGTTTTTTATTATTTGCAGCTTTAAGCACTATCTCATCATTAAATATATGCTCTGTTGGTATATATCCCATCCTTGCTGATATTGGTCTTTTCTGGCATGAAAAGTTTTTATTATCTGTATAAACATCAATTAAATTTTTTTCATTTTTGAATTTTACTTGAAGATTTTTAATTTCATTTTTTTCAAAAATTTCCTCAAAAAAAATGAAATTATTTTTTTTTAATTCACTATTTTTTTTAATTATATCTTTATTTGTCTGATTAGAGTTTTTATTTTTATTTGTAAAAATAAATTTTTCAATTTTTTGAAATATTCTTCTTTGTTTTGGCTTTAATAATAGTCTTTGAAATTTTTTATAAAGTAAATGGCATATTCGTAAAAAAATTAAATATATTAGGCTAGTCTTGTTTTTTTTTATTAATGAAAAAATATCAAATTCTAAGATTTCACCTTTAAGTAATTTCTTAAATATCATTTGATATTCATATCAGTTAAATTTATAAATATATTATTACATAATAAATTAAAAAGAAATTATTAAAAAACTCAATATCAATGAGATATACCAATTAAAAAAACTATTTTTATTTTAACTGATCTCTTATGGGAAAAATTATTACTTATATAACAGTTTGTTTAAATGCAGATAAAAATATAAGCCAATGTATTAAAAGTATTATTCAACAAAAAACTTCAGAAATAGAATATATAATCATTGATGGAAACTCATCTGATAAAACTCATGAAATTATTGAGTCTTTTAATGAAAAAATTGATTTTTATAAAAGTGAAAATGATGAAGGAGTTTATCATGCTATGAACAAAGCTTTAAATTATGCTAATGGTGAATTTATTTGTTTTGTTAATTCAGATGATTGGCTGGAAGAATTTACGGTAAAAAGAATCAAAGAAAATTACAACGATTTAAAAAATTACGATGTTTTTTATGGTGATCAAAATATTTACAATGAAAATATAAAATTATATGAAAATAAAGGAAACCATAACTTACTAAATTATTTCATGTCTATTCCACATCAAAGCACATATGTAAAAAAAAAAATTTATGAAAATATAATTTATGATGTGAGTTATAAAATTTCAGCAGATTATGATTTTTTTTTAAAATTAAAAAAGCTGAATAAAGTTTTTAAAAAATTAAATTTTACTTTTTCAAATTTTAGATTAAATGGGATTTCTTCTGACAAAAGAATTTCAAGTTGTGAATTTTTTAAAATTCAAAGAAAATATAACTCAATATTTTTTGCTTATATTATTTACTTTATAAGATATAGAAATTTTAATTGTTTAAAATTTAATAGTGGCAATTGAAAATTTCTTTCAATTGTTTATTTAAATTTAAAATTTCAATTTTTTTAATTTTAGAAACTTTTTTTTGTTCAAATTTAAATACATAGAAGTTCTTAAAATCATTCAGGTCTACATTTTCTGGATATTTTTCAAATAATTTTTGTAAGGTTTTATTTTTAATTCTTTTTGATCTACTTGGGCGCATTGAGAAAAAGGATTTATTTTCATATCTCAAAATACTTTCACAATTTTTATCTTTATAAATTCTTTCACTGAAAATCTTTTTATTACTCCAGTACCTTACAGCTCTTGGCCAATCATTAACCTCAGTAGAGAAAATTGTTTCATTATTAAAATTATTAATTAAATAAGTTGGTATATCTGCAAATAATATTGAATTTTCACTCAGATCTATCTTCATTATTTCTTTTTTAATTTCATTTTGAACTTTATGAACTTTTGTAAAATTATCTCTTTGAGTTATGAATGTGTTAAAATGTAATATTAAGAAAATAAAAAAAGAAATAATGATCGTTATTTTGTACTTTTTAAATTTTAATAAATTGAAAACTAATAAAGAAATACATAATGAAAATATGATATTAAAGCTCACAAAGTATCTATTATTATATCCACTTATGTCTGGTACTGATGTTCCAGCAATATGTATCATTATTAAGAGACCATAAGACAAGAGGGCTAAAAGAAAAATATTAGACTTACTCTCAGTATTATCTTTAAAATTATTGTTAATATTTAGAAAACAAATAAAGATAATTAAAATAGAAATTAATATGCTATTCAATAAAACTTTAAAATCAAATGAATTTAAAATTGACGATAGATATAAATTGGGTATGTCAATTAGTATCAAAGTGATTGGTTTATAACTGTATTTAAATATGTCTGACAAAAATTCATTTTCACCGAAACCGAATTTATAAACATCATGTCCTCCAAGTAATTTCAAATGTGATAAGATCTGTGTTGCAAAAGTTTGGTATAAAAATACAAATATACAAAATATCAAAATTGGAAACAAAATTTTAAAATTTGATATTTGTAATTTATTTTTAAAATTGATTTTAAAACCCTTATTCAAAAGTATGAAAAATGGTATCAATACAATAGTAGTTTCATAAGTTAAAAGCGATAAGATTATAAATAAGTAAGAATACACTTTATATGTTTTATTTTGATTATCTCTTTTTGATTTCGTTAAGAAATAAATGCTAAATGAAAAAATTAAATTAGCTAAATTTCCCTGAGATTGTTCAATAGGACTAAAGATATTTGTACTAGAAAGATTTGGGGATAAAAATAAAATTGAAAATATAAATGCAGTTTTTAATGAATATTTTTTTGATATTGATTTTGAAAATATTAATGCTGTTAAAAAAACGATTATGATATTATTAATTAAATATAAGTAAATTTTATCTTTAAAAATAAAGCCAATTGTGGAAATATAAAAAGATCCGATAGGTCTTGTATAATGACTTCCAAAAAACCAATCTCTTAAAATATCAAAATAATTTGAATTTAAAAAAAATAATTCAAATATTGACCAATCATCATAGATTATGCCTCCATGGATAATATATGGTAGATATATTATTAAAGTTAAAATAATTACAAAGATTATTAAGTTTGAAAATTTTTTTAAATAGATATTACTCAATGTATTAATTATTATTTTTTAAATGAACAATTATAAAACTTTAAATAAAAATTATATATATTTAATCATTTCATCAATATCTATAATTATTTTTAATTTAAATTTCTCTATTTATAATGACGATTTTTGGTGGTTAGATTATTGTTCAAAAAGTTTTAACGCCCAGGACTTTACTGATAATAGAATCGTTTATGATAGCTTGATATGTCTATTGTTCAATAAAATTAATTATAAAATATTTTTTTATAGAATATTCATAATTATTTTACTTTTTATTTCTTGCTTGTTGATATTCAAATTGATTCAAAATTTTAATAGTTTATTTCTTGATAAAAATAGTGACAAAAATTTGGATATTTTTATCATTAGTATATTTTTAATTTTTCCAGGAATGCCCTCGATTACAGCCTGGGGAAGTTCAATTGTGCCAATTTCTTTTTTTTGTTTATATATTTTTTCGTTAAATTTAATATTTAATTCAAACTTAAGAAATATAATCATTTATTTTTTTATTCAAACCTTTCTAGCATTGCAATATGAAATTTACACTGGATTAATTCTAACAAATATTTTTATATTTTACTTTTTATATAAAAAAAAACTATTATCAAAAAAAAATTTTCAAAAAATAATTATTACAAAATTAATAATTTGTTTCTTAATTTTTCTAATTGTATTTAATGTATCAAATAAAAATGTTGAATTTGCTTTTAATTATAAAAATATATATAAAATTTTACTTTTAGATATCTACTATTTGATAAATTCTTTCATCTTAACTTTTAATTATTTTTTAATAATTATTTTATTTTTATTATTCTTATTAATCATAAAATTTGAGTCGATTAAACCAATTTTAAAAAAAAAATATTTTATATATTTTTTTTTATCTGTAATTATTACCGTCGCTATTTATAATTTGGGTGGATATCCAATTTCCTTTTCAGGCTTGAATGGTAGAGTATTTTTAATACCAGCACTTTATTTTGTATTAATAGTCTATTTTATACTTAATTTCTTAAATTCAAAGAAAAGAAAAAATCTAAAATTTTTATTATATGTATTTATTCTATTTGGTTATTTAAACTCATCTTATTATTTTTATGAATTATCAAAAAATCAAGAAAAGAGTTTTGATAAAATAAATAACTTTGTAAATTCAAATAAAGGTACAAAAAATATTTTTTTATTTACTGATTTAAAAACATCTTTTTATGAAATAAATTTATCCTCATATATAAATCAACTATACAATTTAAATTTAGAAAATGTTTACATCTACAATACAAATGAAAGATGCATTGTAATAAAAAATGAAAATATCGACATTTATAGTAAAAAAAGTCACTTTAAAAAATTTATTTCCAAAAAAAAAAATGATCTTAATTTTAAACTTCAAACTATCAGGATGGAAGCACCGACTGTAGTTATTAAAGAAAAAAAAGTTAATAAAAAAGATTTTAACAATTGTTGAACAGAATGAAAATTAAAGTAATTTCAAGTTTAATTAACTTACAAAATTCCAAGGAAGAAATCGTATCCAATATTAATCAAAATAACTTTTATCAATCTTATGATTTTATTGAATGTTTAATGAAAATATATCCTAAAAAAAAGTTTAAAATTATCCTTTCAACAAATGAGAATAAGTATATTTTTTTACCTTTATACTCATTTAATTATTATATGAGAGAATTCTATGGGTTTGTCGGCTCCCCTCATTTTAACGAAGAGAATTCTTTATGCCATACTTATAAAGATCAAGCTGATTTAGTTAGCGATCTAGAATATATTTTTTCTGAAACAAAACTCGATAAATTATCTTTATATTTAAATAATTTAGATCATGAAACTAATTCCATTTTTAAAGTAATAAAATTAATTGAAGTTAGTTGTTTTAAAACAAATTCAATAAATTTAAAAAATGATATTTTATGGAATTCTGCAAATACAAAAAATAAAGTTATAAAGAATTTAGATTTTAAGTTAAGGAAATTTTTCAATCAAAAAAATTCAACTCAAGATGATATAAAATTAGATTCAAATAATATTAATTTAGACGACGTGAAAAATTTTATATTAAAAAATAAAAATGTTAATCTTAAAAACAAAAAAATTCTAAATGAGAATGTAAAGATTTTTTTTTCATTATACGAAAAAATTACCAATGTTGAGATATCTCAATTGAAATATAAAAATACATTATTGTCAATTGTACTAGGCATAACTAATAAAAATAAATACTACTATTTTATGCCATGTTTTAATAATCTGTTTCATAAATACTCATTTGGAAATAATCACCTTATTAGATTAATTTTGAATAAAAAAAAACTTGGTGTTGGCTCTTTTGTACTTGGCGCTGGCGAGGAAAAATATAAAAAAAATTTTAATGTCGATGACGAAAAAATTTATCTATTAACAAACGATAAATACTTAAAATTTTTTTTTAAACTTAAAAACTTTTTAGTAAATGATAAAATTCATATTTAATAAATTATTTAGAATTGAGATTTGGCAAATTGCGATTTGCAACGCAAATTTTAAAAATTTCTTAGATTCTAAAGGAAAAGTATTAAAAAATTATTTTGAAATCAAAAATCCTAAATTTGGCTTTTTTGCAGATCCATTTGTTGTTAAAGTACAAAAAAAAAAAATTCTAATTATTTTAGAAGAATACTCTTTTTTTAAGGGAGGAAAAATTTCATTAATTGATTATGATATTAAAAATAATAGATATATTTTAACTAATTTATTAAAGGGAAAACATTACTCTTATCCATCATTAAATTTTATTAATAAAAAAAAATATATCTTTCCAGAAATGAGCGCACATTATAAAAATTTTTTTTATGAATTAAAAAATAAAAAATTAATAAATAAATCGGAATATTTAGAAAAATTTAATGTGATAGATCCAACACTTTTTAAAATTAAAAATTTGTTTTGGATTTTTGTTGGTAAAAAAGGAACTAAAGAAAATAAAGATTTGTACCTTTACTATTCTAGAGATTTAAAAAATTGGAATGCGCACAAACAAAATCCAATCATAAAGAATAAAGAAAACAATTGCCGATCAGCAGGATCAATTATTCCATTTAGAAAAAAATTTTTCAGACCAGCTCAAAATTGTGAAAAATCTTATGGAAAGGAATTAAAAATTAACTTTATAGAAGATTTAAATAAACTTGAATATAAGGAGAAGTTACTTTTTACAATAAAACCTAAAGATGTTGATAATAACTGTGATGGCATTCATCACATCTCCTTCAAAAAAAATTTTATTGTATTTGATAAAAAGACCTATAGATACTCATTATTTAAAATATTTTATAAAATGTTAAGATTTATTAATACTTAAATGAAAAAAATAGCTTTCATAACAGGAATTACTGGCCAGGATGGAGCTTACTTAGCAGAAATATTATTAAAAAAAAAATATGTCGTACATGGCCTAATAAGAAGAAGTTCATTAATAAAAACAGATAGAATAGATCATATTTACAACAATAAAAAATTTAGAAATAAATTTTTTCTTCATTATGGAGACATGACCGATGGCACCAACCTAATATCAATAATTAAAAAAATTCAACCTAATATTATTTATAATCTTGCAGCACAGTCTCATGTTAAGGTTAGTTTTGAAACACCAGAATACACTGCTAACGCTGATGCGTTAGGCACACTAAGGCTGCTTGAAGCTATAAGAATACTTAATTTTCAAAATAAAACAAAATTTTATCAAGCTTCAACATCTGAAATGTTTGGTAACCATGGAAATAAAATTTTAAACGAACAGTCAGTTTTAAAACCGGTAAGTCCATACGGGACCGCAAAGTTATATTCTTATTGGATAACTAGAAATTATAGGGAAGCTTTTAAAATCCATGCTTCGAATGGAATATTATTCAACCACGAAAGTCCCTTAAGAGGTGAAACATTTGTAACAAGAAAAATAACAAGAGCTATTTCACAAATTTATTTGAATAAATTAAAATATTTTACTGTTGGAAACCTTGATGCAATAAGAGATTGGGGTCATGCGAAGGATTATGCAGAAGGTATGTACTTGATTTCGACATATAAGAATGCGGAAGATTTTGTGCTAGCAACAGGAAAAAGCTATTCTGTTAGATTTTTTATAGAAAAATGTTTCAAATTTCTTAACATTAATATTTTGTGGAAAGGCAAAGGTGTTAAAGAAGTTGGTCTGGACAAAAAAACTCGTAAAGTTTTGGTTAGAGTAAATAAGAGATTTTTTAGACCCAATGAGATTCATCATTTAAAAGGTGATGCGTCTAAAGCTAGAAAAATATTAAAGTGGAAATCTTCATATACGATAGAAAAACTTATTAAAGAAATGATGATAGAAGAGCTTAAAAAATTAAGTCTCAGCAATTAATTTTTTATATTTTTTAAGAATAATTTTCCAGTCATGATTTTTTTTAAAATATGAGTGAATTTTGCTAGATATTTTTTTATCACTATGAGTTTTCCTTTTAATAAAATATTCAACCTTTTTTAAAATTTGGTTTAAGTCGTTTGAAATAAAGCCAGTTTTAATATTTTTTTGGATCTCCATGCAATTACCAACATCTGTTCCAAGGTAAATTTTTCCTGCTGCCATAGCTTCAAACATAATAAGTGGAGAGCATTCTAGACGTGATGTGCTTATAAAATAATCACATTCTGACACAGCCGAGATCTTCTCTATATCTTTTAAATTTTTAAAAATTTTTATTTTTAAATTTTTATTTAAAGAAGCAATTAAAATTAATATTTTTAAATAAATCCAGTAAAACAAAGACATATTATTTGCGTGTATAAATATTAAAGTAATTTTTCTATTTCTTATCTTTTTAACAATATTTATCAATCTATCTTGACCTTTCATGAATTTAATGTTCGATAAGTATAAAAGCATAATTTCATTTTCTAGAATTTTAAATTTTTTTCTAAACCCTTTTTTCCTAAAAAAAATATTTTCCGATCCATTATTAATTATATTGATTTCTCTTTTAAAATATTTTTTGCAAAAATGATAATCTTGATAATCTTTTGAAAGACAAATAATTTTATCGAATTTATTTAATTTATTTCTTAATAAAAAAAAATAAGGTTTATAAAAAATATTGTGTAATTTTGAGAAACCACAAGGAATAAGTATAAGTTTTGAGTTGATTTTATCTATTATTTCTATGGATAAATCAAAACTCCATTGTTGTGCAGCATAAAAGATTATTCTATCAAATTGAGAATTTATTAAAAAATTTTGATAGTTCGTTATTTCACCAGAATAACCCCTGATAAAATTTCCTTTAACATTAAATTCATTTATTCTAACTCCATTGATAATTTTTTTCTTTCTTTCTTTGAGAAATGATGTTGCTATTTCTACTTTATAATTATTTTTATTTAAATATTCTGCTATAAGTTTACAATGTTTTTCAGCACCACCAATATGAGGGTCATAAAACTCAACACAAATTAAGATTTTCATATGTTTATTTTTGTTAAAATATTCGTTGCAACTTTACTATTAATATCTTGTTTATATTTTATTAATGAAAAATTATCTACAGATTTTATCCAAGTCTTTAATTATGATTTTTATATATTAATTTTTTGTCTGCTGTTTATGTCTCAAGTTATTTTATCTTTGAGATGGTTTTTTTTATCAAAAAGTTTAAATAAAAAAATAGATTTTCTTCAATCGATAAATTTTGGTTTTACATTCACTTCTTTTGCAAATATCTCTTTTTCAGGTGGATCAGAAATTTTTAGACTGCTAAATTTAGAGTCATCAGACTTAAAATTTTCGCAAATGAGTATATTGATCATTACAGAAAAATTTTTATCTGTAATTTCAATTTTAACAATTTTGTTATTTGGAATTTATTTAAATTTTGGACAAAAAAATTTATATTTTCTTTTTCTATTTTTATTTTTCTGTTTTATACTTTTCTATTTTTATTTTAAACTAACCCATTTACCATATATTAATTATTTAAATTATGAATTTAATCTTTTAAAAAAAAAAATTTTTAAAAATTTTTATTTATTTTTAGTAGTTATAATTTTTTCAATTATTTCTCAGCTATTATCTATTTATTTATATTATAATTTTTTCATACAATTTAGTGAGATTGATATTAAAATTTTATTTTTTGTTATACCTATAACTAATTTATTAATTTCAATGTCTTTTTTTACATTTAATGGCATTGGAATTAGGGAAATTCTATTCATTAATTTCACTGGAGTTTTTCTCATTTCTTCAAAAACCCTTTTTGATATTGGGGTTAACGTTAGTTTTATTTTAACAATTTATATGATTATTTCTTTTTTCGTTTCCTATCTTTTTATAAGACCAAAAATCAGGCCTAAATAAAACCATAAAAAATTGTACCACAAGTAAACTGTAAAAATTTGTGATATAAATATAACTATACAAAAAGTAAATAAAGTTAAATTCATTGTATTTTTTGATTTTAAAATTAATATCATTGGATAAAAAAGAATTATCAAAAATAAAATTAAACCAAAAATACCCACTTCTAATGCAACTTGTAAAATTCCACTTTCTGCATTAGAACCTCTAACTGGAGCAGACATTACCCCATATCCAAAGGGTTTTTCAATAAATTTATTAATACCCTCAGTATAAATTAATTTTCTTTGTTCATTACTATTAAAATTAGAATTCATAAATTTTTTGACTTTATTTTCAAAAATTTCTATTTTTTCTTTTTCAGAGTTAAAATTGTTATTTGCAATGTCTAATTTATATTTTTCAGGTGCATAATAAAACCAAGCCCGTTGGTTTTTTTTATTAAAATAGTTTGTAAGATTATCAGAAAATAATGTAGAAACTCTTCCTAAAGTATAATATGTAATATTTGTTCTAATATTTTGGTTGGTTTCCCAATTTAAAATTTTAGAAAAATTATAGATATATGTAAATGAAGACATAAGTATCAAAATAATAAAAACATTTAGCGTATAGAGTTTTAAAATTTTAAATTTATTGTTGTACAAAATTATTAATGATAAAAATATTGCACCGTCCATGATCCAAATTAGTCTGGAATATGAATAAAAAATAAATACACTTAACAAGGAAAAAATTAATAAATCTTTAAAACTAATTTTTTTATTTTCAGATTTAATCATTTCATAAATAATGAATAACTTGGCAATTAAGATTGGAAAAATTTCATAATTTCTTGAACTTTCTGTATATGTAACTGAAAAATGAGGAAATATTCTTATCATTTCAGGACCAACTCCAAGTTTATCAGTAAAATAGTAATATTTTTGTATATCAAACTGAGAATATAAAATTAGATAAAAAAAATAAATTAAACCTATGATACTAAAAATTACACCAGTATTTATTATAATCTTTGAAAAATTAATGTCCTTGAATTCTTTAAATATTAAAAAAAATGAAAAAAAATATATAAAATAAATTGTTGACCAATTTTTACAAACGAAAACAGGTAAATTTTGACAACTCTGTTTGTTTAGTTCAAAAATATTAATATTTGCATAAATAAAATAAAGCAAAAAAAATAAAAAAAAAATTAATAGTTCAAACTTAATTTCTTTTATTATTTTGAACAAATTTTTTCTTTTACCAATTAATTTTATAAACAAAATTAAAAAAGCAATAAAAACTAAAATTAGGCAAAAAACATTTAATGGGTTTAAAATATTTATATTTGATACATAAATGAAGGCAAGAGAAAAAAAATAAACTATTCCAGTTAAACTTGTAGTTGAAGGAAAATTAATTATATATTTCATTAATTTTATATTTCATAATTTTTGACTTAATATTGTAATATTTACTTATTTTTAAGTAATTAAGTTTTTTTTTTCTAATATTCATACATTTTAAAATTTTATTTTTTAAATCAATATGATTATTCTTTTTAAAAAATAATTTTGATTTTTTTATTTGTTCTTTATGCGTATCTATATCACTCAAAATTATAGGTACATCATACAATTTAGCCTCTTCTACGCTAGTGCTCCAACCTTCATAGTTTGAGGGATTAATAAGACCTTTGCTATGAATAATTAAATTTACTACATCATTATAAGCTATATTCCCAAGTATTTTTATGTTTTTTTTGATATCATTTTTGTCAATAAATTTTTTGAGAAAATTTAAATAATCCATGTTTCTATAGTCGGATAAATTGCCAGAAAAAACAAAATCAATATTTTTTCTTTTAAGAATTTTTATAGCCTTTAACAAGCAAATATGGTTTTTATGCCTCCAAAATTGATTTGGTATAAAGAAATAATTTTTTTTTATTTTGAATTTATCTGCGATATTATCTAAAGTAACTATGTTTCTTTTTTCTATAATACTTGGTAAATTATTAAATATATAAATTTTTGATTTATTGTTTACTTTAAATATTTTAAAAAATTTTTTTGTCTCGGTTTTACTTGAGAAAATTAACTTATATGAAAACTTATAATAATCATAAAATTGTCTATAATGTTTTAAAATTTTCTTTTTTAAAAAATTTTTTTTGAGCATGAAAGGTTGGAGATCAGGTATCCAATTTACTACTTTAATTTCTTTTTGATCTCCAAGAGAAACTGAGTGTGTTAAGTAATTTATTTTCTTTTTTTTACAAAAATTAATTAATAAAAAATCCTTATTAAACAATTTATGAATTATTTTCCTTATTAACCAATTAATTGAAAGTGGATCGCAAATTCGTAATTCAAAAAATTTAAAATTTTGATTAAATTGTTTTTTATCTATTTTTGTTTTTTTTCCTGTAATTATGAAAAGTTGATATTTTTTTTTATCAAAGAAATTAATTAAGTTATTAAAATAGTTTATTCCTCCATTCCAATCATACTTTTTGACATCAAGTATTATAGCAATTCTTTTTTTCATTTATTATTTTATGGATTAAATATTAAATAACTTTATCTTAATATTAATGACATTAAAGAAAAAAAATTTTTTTATTCTAATTCTTGTTATTTTTGAAATCTTATATTTTAAAGAATTTTTATTTAGACCTTACAATACACCTGGACAAGAAAGCTTAATTTCATTCTTTGCTCATCAGGCAGCTATGTCAAATTGGGTAAGGTTAGATCATAATATTTTTGTTACAAAAATATTGGAGTGTGATGGAAGTTTAGTTTTTTTTAATGAAGTTTCTAATTGGCCAAACGGTTTTTTTTATTTATTTTCTTTTATAATAAAGTTCTTTGGAAACCTTGAGATCGTTGGTAGATCTTTTGCTATTTTTTTGAATTTATCAGGCATGTATTTATTTGTTAAGTACTCATGTAAGCAAAACGAGGAATATTTTCTGTTATTTTCAATACCAATAGTTCTTGCTTCACCTATAGGTCTTTCATCAATAAATGTTGTTTATCCGGACTCTATGCTGATCTTATTGATATCTTTATTAAATATTTCTATTAGTAACTTTATCTTTTATTCTTTATGTATTTTTTTAACACCTTTATTTTATCATATTGTTTTTTTTTATAATTTCACTCATTTGATATATCTTCATTTTAGAAAATTAATCTCTATAAACCAGTTTATATATTTAAGTATATTTTTAATTTTTACATTATTTTATTTAATCTATGTTTTGTCAGTTAATGAAAACGGTTTTGAATTTAAAAAGTTAATTGATAAATTTTTAGTAAGAAGTTTTTATCCAAATTTAGTTGAATTTGAATCTAGCCAACATGAAGTGGGAGAAAATGTTAACTTTTATCATCGAACTTATATGTTCTACTCACTAATTAAAGATAATTTAAGTATTTTTATATTCCCATTTTTGTTTTTAGGTTTAAAAAATGAACTTCAAAATAGAACTTTATTGAGTTTTTTTTATATTTCTACAGTAATAATAAATTATATTTTTTTGCAATATTTCATAGTTCATTACTACTCTAATCTTATATTTGTTTTTTTATCTATTATTCTCAGTCTCATTGGGTTAAATGTTTTTTTAAAATATTTTGAGCTACAAAAATATAATTTATTAGTTTTCACACTAATTCTTTTATCCAATATCACAATTATAAATAAAGATTTAATTTATCAAAAATGGGATCCTGTTATAGAGGACTCTAATAGTTTTAGAAATTTTCTATCTACATCTTTAGATAAAAAAGCAAATAAATTTGCTTTACAAAATTATTCATCAGACAAGAGAATCTGCGGATTTTACTTACTTCCAACTATCATAGAAAATTATAACCAAAAAGATAAAATACAGTATATTGATCTTAATTTGTATTAATTTGAATTTTTTTTATAAAAAAATAAAACATTATTATATTAAACAACATATATCTATCTTGTGGGTGTTGAGCTGACAATGTAACTATAAAAGAGTAATTAAATAGAAACAAAAACTCATAAGAAAATAAATTTTGATAATTTATTTTTTTTTGCAATATTAAATAAATTAAAAAAAATAATAAAAATAATGGTAAAATTTTACTATATTTGTTTGTAATTTCTTTACTAAAAAATTCGTTAAATTTTTCAAACTCATTAATATTATTTTGCATCTGATATGATAAATGATCATTTAAATTCCAACCAGAAAACGTATGAAAAAAAGTTTTTATTAATATTTTACTCTGAAAATATAAATTTTCCTTAAGTACGAGAAGAAAAATTTTTCTTTGAAATTTCTTTTTATTATTAATCAAACATTGTTTAATTATTGGGTTTACAAAATCGATTTGCTCTGAGCTCAAAGAATAGCCGTTTTTATTTTTGTGATCTGACTCAAAAAAATTAAGCTTCTTATTTTTTTTATCTATGAAATCATAACTATTCTGTAGATTACAAAAATTTTCCATATCCACTGTGATATCCAGGTATAATTCTCTATTATATTTATTATTGTAAATTTCATTAACATAACCTGGACGTTCAACCGTGATATCAACAAGCTTTCCTGGGCTTAAAAAATATATTAATAAAAAACTAATCAAACATAAAGTTAGTGTAAAAAAAAATTTATAAATTTTTTTTTCAAATTTGAACAAAATTAATGGTATTAAAAACCAAAAAACTGCTTTGATCAAAAATAATATAAATGAAAATAATATATACAGTTTTTTGTTATTTTTAAGAAAATTAACATAAATTATTATTAGTAGAGAAAATATTAAACCATCTGGATAAATAAGTTTTTGTGAATAAATAGTTATTGGTGAAAGTAAGATTACATATAAAAATAAATGATTTTTTGTATCTATGGAATTAATCAAAAAATAAATACTTAAATTAAATATAAGCAATTGAGTGAAAAATACTAAATTTAGATTTTGATTAAAATAAATTATAGATTTAATAAATAATGGGTATCCAGGAAATCTTTTTAAATCAACATTTCCACTCAATAATTCATAAAGGAAACTTGAAAAATTTTCTGATAGAAAAAGATACTGTTTAGTATCCCCGCCTAGATCTGGCTTAAAAGAGTAAAAAATGTAGAATTCTAAAATTAATAATGTAAAAAAAAAATATAAATTTATATTTTTTGATATAAATTCATACTTTTTAAAAATGATATCAGCCATTATACCTGTTTATAACGAAAAAAATTACATTTTAAAAACAATTAACACTGTATTAAAAGAAAATCTAATTGATGAAATAATTATTGTTGATGATGCATCAAATGATGGAAGTACAGAAATACTGAAATCTTTTAGTCATCCAAAAGTAAAAATTATATATAGCGAAAAAAATAAGGGGAAAGGGAGTGCAATTAAAATAGGATTAAATAAATGTAAATCTCCTTTAGTTTTAATTCAGGATGCGGACCTAGAATATGACCCGACAGATATAAAAGATTTATATCAACCATTTATTAATTCAAAAGTTGATGTTGTGTATGGATCTAGGTTTATTTCCTCAAAACCAAGGAGAATCGTTTATTTTAAAAATTTTTTGGCAAATAAAGTTCTTTCATTTTTAGTCAATTTTTTAATTGATAAAAATTTTTCAGATGTAATGTGTGGATATAAATTAATAAGAACTGATTTGCTTAAAAAATTAAATTTGGAAGAAAATGGATTTGCAATTGAAATTGAAATTACAATGAAATTATCAAAATTAAAATCTATATTCTATGAGGTAGGAATATCCTATTACGGTAGAACAATCGAAGAGGGGAAAAAAATACGATTTATTGATGCGTTAAAATGCTTATACTCTAGTTTCAAATATTTTTTTAAATGAAATTTTTAAAAAAATCTTACTTTCTCTTTATTTTCTTTTTTATTTCTTCATTAATTATTTTAATAAATAAAGAATTTTATCTAATTCCATTTATAAAAAATATTCAGGAGAGCAATCCCTCGATGGCTTCTTATTTATTTGCTTATGGTAATATTTATAGAGATGATTTGAATTTTTTAATACCAAGATATTTGAATTGCAATCTTGATATAATAGCATCAGATGCATTTTGGTTTAACACGTATTATTTGCTATTTACTCCATTCGTTAAAATTTTTGGCACAGATTACATTATAGGAAGGTTATTTCCAATTTTCCTAAATACAGTTGGGTTATTTTTAATTTTTAAAGCAAATACTAATAATAGATTACTGATTTTATCCTCTTTGATATTACTCTTTTGCTCCACTTTTAAAGATAGTTTTGCTTTTAATTTTCACGACTCTCTAATACTTTTTTTGATTGGATCATTTCTTTACCTAAAAAAAATAAATTCAAATTATTATTTACTTACTTCTTTTGTAATTTTTTCAATTTTATCATTACATTATATTATTATATTTTTTATATTTTTTTTCATATTTGATGAAAATATCAGTAAGAAGAAAAAAATATTTTTCCTAAGTGTTCTATTAATATTTTCAACTTTAATATTATTTTCTTTCTATAATTATCTAAATTTTGAGAATTTTATTTTAAATATAAATAAAAAATTATGGTTTTTTGATTTGAATTTTATTACAGGTAAAATATCAGAGGATAGTTTAATTAGAATGATTTATTTATTCTATGCAGAAATTCGTGATAATTTAGGTTTTATATCTTTGATTTTATATTCAATTTCTTTTTTTTATTTTTACGTGAAAAGAAAAAATTTATTTTATCTAAATATTTCATCTATTTTATTTTATCTTGTTTTTGCAAAACAAGTAATTCCACATAATTTTATGATGATGTTTTTTTTAACAATTTGTTTTTTACAAATAATTTTATTAATTGACGATTTTTTAAAAAATAAAAAAATAAAAATACTTTTTTATTTAGTCATTTTTATAAATATAATTTATATTAATTTTCAAAATCCTACAGTGTATAATATGGATAGTAATCTAGTAGAAATTTATCAAGATGAAAACAAGACAATAAGTTCTTCAGATTTACAAAAAGACAAAATTAAATTGTACCATAAGTGTTATTTTTTTATAGAAAATATTATAAACAATAGAGAGCTAAAAAATTGAAATTAATAATTCAGCCTTATTGTGATTGGGATGGTCATTATTATGATTATATAAATAATCTTAAAATTAAAAATTCCATTAAAGTTTATTGTGATAATAAAAAAAAAAAAATAAAAAATTCGATATTTATCAAAACTTTAATCAAAAATTATAGATATAATTTTACAACCTTTATACTCTCAAGATTATTTAATTATTTCAAAGTAATTTTCTTTCTAACTTTTCGCTATGAGCATAAAAAAAAAGTGAGAATTATACATTTTTTAGAGTTCGAACCAATTTCAATTCTATTATTTATTATTCTTAATATATTTAGATTACCGGATCTCATAATTACAATTCATTCAATAAAACCAACTTTAAGTAATTCATTTTTTAAAAATATTATAATATATTTTCAAAGATTATTATTTATATTAGTAATTTTGTTGTTAAATTTTTTTCCAGTAAAAATTGTCGTTCATTCACACAACCATAAACAAAAAATATCTAAAATTTTTAAGAAGACAATCAAAGTATTTAATTATCCTTGTGAGATTGTAAAAAAAAATAATTTAAACAAAATCTTTAAAAGAAAAATTTTGTTTTTTGGTATAGTGAGAGATGATAAGGGGATAATTGATTTTGTTAAAAAAAACAAGCTAGAAAAATTAATTTTAACCATTGCAGGAAAAGTAAATTCTATGAATATGGATGAATTAATTAAAAATAAAAATCTAAAAATAAAAATCAAAAACAAATATTTTAATAAAGAAGAATTGGAAAATTTATTTTTAAGTCATGACTATTTACTTTTACCTTATAAAAAAAGTTATGCAGGATCTGCTGGCCCAATGCATATTTCCTTATCTTATGGTTTGCCAATAATTTGTTCAAATATTGGAATATTTAAAGATTTCTTAAAAAAAAATAAAGTTGGAGTGTTGTACCGTGATTACAAATTTGAAAAGGATATATTATCAATTAATAAAAAAAAATTCAGTCAAATGAAAAATAATTGTATTTCGTTTTCAAAAAAAAATACTTGGTTTCACCTTAGCCAAAATTATGAAAGACTGTATGATAAAATTAAACAAAAATAAACTTCTAAAAAAAGATAATTATTATACAAAACTAAAAGAAGATTTTAGTGATATTCAAATTAAAAAGCTGCAGATAAATCAAAAAAAATTAGTGGATTTTGGAATATTTAAAAATAACACATCTTATGGAGCTTATTACGCTTTATATAAAAAAAAAAATTTTGAATGGGTCAAAAGTCATGCTGAAATTAATAGAGAAAAAGCAATATTTATAGCAAAAAATTTGAAAGAAATTTTATTGGTTATGTTTAATTTTCAGCCAAATACTCTTATGGATATTGGTTGTGGTACAGGTCATATAACTTACTCATTAAAAAAAATTTTTAAATTAAAAAAAACTTTGGGAATTGATCCTTCAAAATATGCAATAAAATTTGCTTTAAAAAATTTTAAAAAAATAAATTTTAAGTGTAAATTTTTAAGTGAGCTTAAAAAAAAGCATGAGGGCGAGTTTGATATTATCTATTTAAGAGAGTGCTACCCTTTTACAAGGAATAACGATATTAAAAAAATTATATTAAATATAAATAAAATATCCAAACTTCTTACCCGCAAAGGTTTAATAGTTTTTGAGAATTATTCTCATCTAAAAGGAATAAATGTCAACTTTGATCTAATAAATAAGAAGTTAGATAGCTCGTTTTACTGTATTAAATTTATAAAGTTTCCGAAACAACTATTTTGGACTTATTCCCTAAAAATGAGCAAAAAATTTTACAGATTACTCTCATTTTTCCTAAAGTTCTTTTACTATCTAATCAATAGACAGCCAACTTTTTATGTTATATTAATTCCAAAAAAAAATAAGAAACGATAATGCTAAACTTTATCAAATATTTAAACAGAAACACGTTTTCACTAGATAAGGTGTTTAATAGATTTAAAGTTATAAACGAATATTCAAAAAAAAAAGATGAATTGGTATCATTTCCAAATATGATCCACATTGAACCCACAAATCATTGTAACCTTGGCTGTATAATGTGTCCACAACCTAGAGAAATGCAAAGAGTAAAAGGCATGATGAATTTTGATTTATACAAATCTATAATCGATGAATTAAAAGATACCCCTGCTGAATTTGTTTATTTGCATCAATTTGGAGAGTCTTTGTTACATAAAAAAATCACTGATATGGTTGATTATGCGTCCGAAAATGGTTTGCAAGTTGGTATGTCAACAAATGGAACTCTATTAAACGAAAAAATATCTGAAAGGATATTAAATTCCAAATTAGATTTTTTGACTTTGTCATTGGATGGTGCAACAGAGGAAAGTTATGACAAAATAAGACCAGGTGTAGGAGTCTATACTAAAGTTGCAGGGTGGAAAAATGTTGAAAAAAATGTTTTCAATTTCTTAGATATGAGAAAAAAAATGAATTCTAAACTGCATATAGTTGCACAAACTATTTCTATGAAAGGTAATGAAAATGCAATTGAAATCTTAAAAAGAAAATTTAATAATTATGATATCACTTTTTCAAATAAACCCTTTAATGAATGGGGAGGAAAGGTAGAGGAGATTAATAATCTTTCGACTAATGAAAAACCAACTGATCCTGATAGAATTTTATGTGAAAAACCATGGAGGTTACTGACTATAACCTGGAATGGGGAAGTCGTTCCATGTACTAGATACTTTGATAATCAAGATAGTTACGGAAAATTTCCTGAGCAAAGTCTTAAACAAATTTGGAATAGTGAAAAAGCAAAAAATTATAGAAAACTTCATATTAGTGGAAGAAAAAATGTAGACTATTGTAGCACATGTGCATTAGATGGTCCTAATGAAGTTGAAAGACAAGCTTTAAAAATCTTTGATGTCATGTTTCTAGAAAAATTTATGTATGATGATAATACTTTTTTCAGACATAGAAAGTTTGGAAGTTTAGTTGAAAAGTTATTTGGTAGAAAAAAGAAACTACAATAAATTTGCTTTATGAAAAAAGTTTTAGTAACAGGTGCCACTGGGCACTTGGGATATAATTTATGTCTAGAGCTAAAAAAATATTATGATGTGTTTGCTTTTTGTAGAAAAAATTCAAATACAAAAAATTTAAAAAATAATCGTATAAATATAATATATGGTGATGTTAATAAATTTAATGATTTTTACTCTGCATCAATTGGAAAAAATTATGTAATTCATGCTGCGGCTATTTATTCTCACGAAGAAAAATTTAGACAAATTACACTGAAGACTGCAAAAAAAAGTGCAGAAAATTTTTGTAAACTTTTTTTAAAATTAAAAATTGATAAAGGTATATATATAAGTTCAGTTTCTGTTTTAGGTCTTAATTATAATCAAATTTTAAAAAAGAATATAAAGATAATAGACTCTTCTAATGATCCTTACGTAAATTCTAAATTAACTTCTTATAAAATAGTCAAAAAAGAAATTAAGAAATATAAATTTCCAATATCTTTAGTTTTGCCAAGCTCTATGATCGGTTTAAATGATTTTAGAATTACTCCTTCTACATCAAATATTAAGAATATGATCAGAACTCCGATTGGTTTTTATGTTCAAGGAGGTATAAATCTTATTAATGTCAGAGATGTATGTAGATCAATAGTTTTAATGTTAAATAAAAAAAATAATAAAACTTATATTTTAAGTGGTCATAATATAAAGATTAAAGATTTAGTAAAAAGAGTAAGACGCATCGCTAACAAATCAGATTTTAGTTTAATGTTATCAAAAAATTTTTTTTTATTTTTGCACTACTTATTTAAATTTACCGGGCTCAATCTTCTTATATCTTTTCCTTTAAATTTAAATCAGATTAAAAATATTGGTAAATTTTCTTATTTTGATTGTTTAGATGCAAAAAAAGATAATATATTTAGAAATACTCCATTAGACAAAACCTTAAGACAATGTATTAAAAGTTTGGATTATTAAATTTTGTATCCAACTGCTTTCGCATCATTATAAAAATCTTTTATTGTATCAATTGAATATTTATTTAAATTGTAATTAATAAGTTTGGTTTTTTTTAGAATGTCAGGCGTCACAGTGATAATTTGACATTTTAAATTATTAGCTTCAAATATATTGTATAACTCTCTTGTACTTGCCCACAATATTTCTATATTTTTATTTTTTGAGAACATTTTAACGCTTTGTATAATAATATTGGCTGGATTTCTTCCTGTGTCTGCAATTCTACCAGCAAAAATAGAAATTATACTTTTTGATTTTGGATTTAAATTTTTCTTCAAATTTTTTACCTGACTCATTGTAAAAATAGCTGTGATATTTAAGTTAACTTTTTCATCTGAGAGTTTCTTAATTATTTTATAACAACCTTTACCTTTGGAATTTGTTATTGGTATTTTAACATAGACGTTTTTCCCCCATGAGGAAATTATCTTTGCCTGTCTATACATCTCTTTATGTTTGTCTGAGAACACCTCAAAAGATATAGGTTTTATTTTGATTTTCTTTAAAATTTTTTTTGCAAAAATACTATAGTTTTTTATTCCTGCCTTTTTCATTAAACTAGGATTTGTTGTTAAACCTTTTATATATGGAAGCTTATTTAAAGCCAGCATATGTTTTTCATCAGCACCATCAGCAAATATTTTTATTTTTAGTTTATTCATGCTCTCTTTTTATAATTTTTTTTATATCTTTTAAAGTTTTTATTAAGTAATTAAAGTTTTTTGGTTTTTTTTCATTGTAATTATTTTTCATATAAATGGTTCTAGTTCCAGCATTAATACCAGCTTCTATATCTTTATATCTATCACCCACAACATAACTTTTTTGTAAATTTATACGCCATTTTTTTTTTGCATCAAAAATCATTCCTGGGTTAGGTTTACGTCTAAAACATTCATTAGTTGCACAATAACAAACAAATAGCTCATCAATTAAAAGTTTTTTTGTGATATAATCGTTTATCTTAATAACTTCTTTTTTTTTTATCTTTCTCCTGGCTACATCAGGTTGATTTGTAAATACAAAGATTTTAAATTCTAGTTTTTTTAGAAATGTAATTATTTCCAAAGCATCTTTATTAAGAATAAGTTTCTCTAAATTTTGTGGTGGATACGGTTTTTTATTTTTTATTACTGCTTTATTAAGAACACCATCTCTATCAAAAAAAAAAGCTTTATTATTATTCATTAAATTTTTTTGCTAACTCAATTCCTCTCCTTACCGCCTCATCAGAATTAATATATAAAAATTGAGCATTTCTTCCTAAAGAGTGAATTCCTTTTTTATTTAAAAAGTTTAAACATGTATTCAAATTTTTTTTATGTTTAAAATCCCTTACTACATAAGCATATTCAGTTCTTTCAACATTTTTATATTTTAATTTTGCGTTTTTAATTAAATTCGTTCCTATAATTTTTTTGTAACAATGATTAATTAAAAAATTATCGTTTTTTTCGTAAATTCCATCTCCTTTATTAACAGTTATTTCAAAGTTGATTAAAATATGATTTTTTGGAACACAATATTTTGAAAAATTATGTGGAAAAGAAGCTCTATGAAATAAAAAGTCCTTATTAGGAAAATAAATAGCGGTATAAGGTATTTTTGTATTTGTTTTAAAACCTAAACTAATTTGAATTAAAGAATTAGATTTTAAATTTTTAGATGCTGTCAGAACTTTTTTAGGTACTTTTGAGAAATAATTTAATGAATCTTTTATTGGAATAGTTGATACTATTTCGTCACAAATAATTTTTTCATTATTGTTTTCAATTATCCATTTTTTTTTAGTTTTATAAATTTTTTTAATTTTAAAATTTGTTTTAATTTTTTTACATTTTTTTTCTAAAGCTTTGCAAAATTCTTCATAGCCTCCTCTTTTTGGATAATAGAAATATAGTTGATGAGTATAACCCTCTGTTGGTATTCCAACAGCAGTCTTAATTAATTCTTGGTTTGAAGAAATAGGCACTCTACCTTCAACCCAATCAAAATCCATTTTATCAGCTTTAGTGTTCCAAATTTTCTCATTGTATGGCAAGAGATATTCATTTGTTAAAAAATTTCCGAAATTATAATATAACCAGTCTTTAAAATTTTTAGGTTTTTTTTTTTTATTTTTATTAAAAATAAAATCGTTTAAACAATCAAATTTTTCATTTGGTAATAAATCATTAATTCCATTCTCAAAAGGGTACTTTAATAATTTTCCTTTATAAAAAATTTTATTATCTCTTTTGTTAGTTGATATATTATTTTTCAGCAACTTAACCATATATCTCAATATCTTTTTATTTTTTGAGAATAAAATATGTGGACCACCAATATCATAAGTAAAATTTTTTTCTATTTTTGTTTGGCAATGACCTCCACATCTTGATTCTTTTTCAATAATTATTGTTTTATCTTTTGAATTTGCCGAGAACGCTAGTCCTGATATTCCCCCTCCCAAAACAGCTATAACTTTTTTTTTCATATAATTTCTTTTTTTATTTTTCGATAATTTAAGATAGTTTCAAATATCACTTTAAAAATTTTAACTAAGGGGAGGCCTCTAGATATTCTATTTTTTGATGCATAATATTTGACGTTAAACTGTTTTATTTTTTTTTTTCTAAAAATGAATCTTAAAAAAATTTCACTTGAAACTAAATTTTTTGACTTAAGGCCATCCTTAAGAATTTCTTTTAAAACGTTTGTTTTATACATTTTAAATCCACAATCATAATCTTTATAGTTTATATTGAAAAAAATATTACAATAAAAAGCTAAACCTTTAGTTAAAATTTGTCTAAAAATACTGTCAAATCTTTTTATTCTATTTCCTGCAATTAAGTCAAACTTCTTTTTTGAGATGATATTATAAAAATTAATTATTTCTCTATAATCAAATTTGTTACCAGTATCACTATGCATTATAAATTTAGAATTAGCAGCATCAACTCCTTTCAAAAGAGCAGTTGTATAACCAAGTCTTTTTTTTGAGGAAATTAAAGTAATTTTTTTTTTTAAAGATTTTAACTTTTTTAATGTTTTGTCCTTGCTACCATCCTCAACAACTATAATTCTGAATTTTATTTTTTTTAAAATTTTAATTATATTAAGTATTTCTTTGACAATTGTTTTTTCTTCGTTGTGAGCCAAAAGAAGAACATCTAGTTTATAATTTTTTTTTTGCATACTCTTTAAATTCTTTTAAAGAAACTTTATTACCAATTTCATAAAATCTTTTTTTTACTTCAAAAAAAGAAATATTATTATTTTGAATTTGTCTTATTATTATTTTTTTTAAATCAAATCTATAAGTTTTAACACCTTTAAAAGCCTTTTTATTAATACATAGAACCCCATAATCAATATGCTCAGCTTTTTTTGAATCTTTATCGTAATCAAGAATTTTATTATTTTTTATAAATAAATTACTATTATCGTATTTATTTTTATTTTTGAAGGCTGTAATTAAAAGATCTTTTTTACTAAATAGAAATTTTTTATAAACTTTATTATAATTAATACTAAGATAACTGTCACCATAAATTACAAAAAAATCATTATTAATATACTTTAGACAATTTTTAATAGCACCACCCGTCCCAGAATGATATTTGTTATCCTTTACTATTGATATTGATTTATCTTTAAATTTTTTCTTAATATAATTTTCAATAACCTGACTTTTATACCCTGTAGAAATGATTATTTTTTCAAAATTAAATCTTTTTAGCTGTTTCAATTGATAATATAAAAATGGTTTATTATTTATCAAAACCATTGATTTAGGGATATTTTTGGTAATTGGCCTAAGTCTTGTTGCTTTCCCGCCAGCAAGTATAATGATAGGTGGTTTTTTTTTCACTAATATACGTATATATAAAATTAAAAAAATTAAAATTATAATATATTCAATTTATGTTTCTAAGTAGATCTCCATTAAGAATTTCACTTGCTGGTGGTGGAACTGATTTGCCATCATACTACAAATTAAAGGGTGGTTTGGTAATCAGTGCCGCAATAAATAAATATATATATGTAACAGTTAATAAGACCTGGAAGAAAAATTTTTTATTAAAATACTCAGAAATAGAAAAAAAAAAAACAATTAATTCAATAAAACATAATGCAATAAGAGAAACATTGAGTTTTTTTAAAATTCCTGACTACTTGGAAATATCAAGTATTTCAGATGTTCCAGCCGGAACAGGACTTGGCTCATCGGGTACATTTTTGGTAGGATTAATAAACGTTGTAAATTCGTTTTATAATAAAAATTTGAGTAGATACGAATTAGCTGACAATGCCTGCAAAATAGAAATGGATATTTTAAAAGAACCATCGGGAAAACAAGATCCTTTTATTTCTAGTTACGGGGGCTTAAAGATAATAAAAATTTCAAAAAATGGAAAAACAAAAATAGAAGAATTGAAAATTTCTCAAGATTTTATAGATGAGTTAGATGATAGTTTTTTAACATATTTTACTGGTTATACGAGGCAATCAAAAAATATTCTAGGTGAACAAGAAAAAAAAACAAAAAAGAAAAATAAAGAACTAATACAATCTTTAGATTTTGTAAAAGAAATAGCAAACGAGTCAATAAATGTTTTTCAAAGAGGATCTGTGCAGGATTATGCAAATTTAATGAATGAACACTGGAATTATAAAATGAAAAGGTCAAAAAATATGAGTTCTAATAGTATTAATAACTTAATTGAATATGGTTTAAAAAATGGGGCTTTGGGTGCAAAATTAATTGGAGCAGGCGGTGGTGGATTTGTTTTGTTTATCACAAAAGATAAGTTAAAACTGCGTTCAAAAATGAAAAATTTAAAATTACTGGAGCTTAAATATAACTTTGATTATGATGGTTCTGTAATATTAGGAAGAAATTAAGTATGAGCTTTTCAAAAGAATTTATCAGTAAAAACATTTCATCACTGAGTAAAGTTGACAATAAAATTTTAGATAAAATGGTTTCGATATTGGTAGAATGTAAAAATAAAAATGGTAGATTGTTTTTAATTGGAGTTGGAGGTTCTGCAGGACATTGTAGCCATGCGGTTAATGATTTTAGGAAAATTTGCAATCTACAATCGTTTACTCCAACAGATAATGTTTCAGAGTTAACAGCAAGAATTAATGATGAAGGTTGGGAAAACTCGTATAAAAATTATTTAAAAGGATCAAAATTAAACTCTGATGACGTGATAATGGTTTACTCAGTTGGTGGAGGATCAAAAGAAAAAAATATCTCTGTTAATTTGATAAATTGTATTGATTATTCTAAAGAAGTAGGATGCAAAATAATCTCTGTAATTGGAAAAGAAACAGGCTATGCCAACAAGAATTCCGATGTTTGTTTGGTTTTTGATATAGACGACAGTAATTTTATAACACCAATTACTGAGGGATTAACCTCCGTTATTTGGCATTTTTTAGTTAGTCATCCTGATTTAATGGAAAACAAAACAACCTGGGAGTCAATAAAGTAATTTCTAGATGAATTTATTTATATCTGGTGGAGCTGGTTTTATAGGAAGCAACTTAGTAAACGAGGTAAATAAACTTAAAAAAATTAAAAAGATAATAATTTATGATAATTTTTCCTCTGGAAAAAAATGGTTTTTAAAGAAAAGTAAGAAAATTAGAATTATTAATGCTGATTTAAAAAATCAAAATAAACTTAATAAATCAATAAAAAAAACAGACTTAGTTTATCATTTTGCTGCAAATCCAGATATAGCAGCAGCTGTAAAAAATCCAGATATCGATTTTATAGAAGGCACTATTCTTTTAAGAAATGTATTAGAAGCAATGAGAAAAAATAATATTAAAAAAATTATTTTTGCGTCTGGAAGTGGAGTTTATGGTGATAAAAAAGATAAACCATTGATAGAAGATAAAACTATAACCAATCCAATTTCAACTTATGGTGCAAGTAAATTATACTGCGAAAATCTTATTGCATCATATTCTAATCTAGTAGGAATTACTGGAATATCATTTAGATTTGCTAATGTTTCTGGCGATAATTGTACTCATGGTGTTTGTTATGATTTTGTAAAAAAATTGTTTAAGAATAAAAAAGAAATTAATATTCTAGGCAATGGACAACAAAGTAAATCATATTTACATGTTTCAGATGTTGTAAGCGCTCTAATTAAAGCTAAGAATTTTAAATTCAAAAATCATCAAGTTTATAATTTATCAACCAAAGATTTTATATCTGTAAATGAAATTTTAAAGTTAGCCTTAGAGGCTTTTAAAATAAAAAATATTAAAAAAAAATATACTGGTGGAACTAGAGGGTGGAGAGGTGATGTTCCAATTGTCAGAATCAATGATTCAAAATTTCGAAAACTTGGATGGTCAAATAAAAATTCCAGCAAGCAAACAATTATAAAAACTATAAAATTTTTGATTAATAATCGAAAACACTATGGATTTTGAACATGATTAAGCATGGAGACAAAATAAGTGTAGCAATGATTTCAATGAACGAAGAGGGTTCCATAAAAAAAATTGTTCAAGAAATTTTTAATATAGACAAGAGAATTGAAATTGTTTTAGTTGATAGTAGTAAAGATAAGACCTTTGAAATAGCAAAACAACTTGGTGTTCAAGCAATAAAACAATATCCTCCTCAAGGTTATGGTTTAGCAATGGATCTCGCATTAAAATCTTGCACAAGGGATGTGATAATAACTATGGACTGTGATTGCACATATCCAACAGATCAAATTGATTTTTTATCAAAGTTGATTTTAGATGAAGATTACAAATTAATTGATTGTAATAGACTAAATACAAAACCAAAAAATATGAAATTAATTAATTATATTGGTAATAAAGTTTTTTCAATATTTGCAAGTATAATGTTCTTAAAAAAAATACCAGATCTTCATTCAGGTATGAGAGCATACAATAAAGAGACATTGAAAACAATTAATTATTTTGCTGATGGACCTTCCTTACCGGTTGAATTACTGCTTGCATTCCACAAAAGAAAATTAAAATTAAAATGTGTTAACATAGATTATTTAGAAAGAGTTGGTCAAAGTAAAATGGCCCCATTGGAGACATCCATATGGACTATTAAAAGAATATTAAAAGTAAGATTTGAAAAAAAATCTTAAGTAAAATTTAGATTTTGAAAAAAAAAATTAAAAAATTTTCTGTTGTAATGTCCTTGTATGATGGAATTGAGATACAATTATATAAAGATTCCCTCAAAAGTTTGATTGAACAATCCTATTTACCCAAAGAAATTATAATTGTTTTGGATGGTGTAAAAAAAAAAGAATTAATTAAGGAGACAATTAATTTTAAAAAAAAATTTAAAAATTTAAAAATAATTAAAAATTATAAGAACCTTGGTATTTCAAAGTCTTACAATAAGGCTTTAAAAGCGGCTAGTTTAGATATAGTTGCAATTCAAGACAGTGATGACGTTTCATTGCCTAGAAGATTTGAAAATCAATATAATTATCTTTGCTCTAAAAAACATATTTCTGTTTTAGGATCTGCAGTTTATGAAAAAAACCTAAATTCTGGAAAAAAAACTTTAAAACAAAGTCCTTTAAGTTTAAGTGAAATTAAAAAAAATTTATCTTTTAGAAATCCTATGAATCATCCAACAATAATGTTTAGAAAAGGAACAATAATTTCGCGAGGAGGTTATGAAGACGTTAACAGAATGGAGGATTATTATTTATGGATAAAATTGATAAGTTCTGGTTGTGTTTTTGAAAATTTAAAAAAACCACTTGTTATTATGAATATAAAAGAAAATTTTTTTCTAAGGAGAACAGGATTTAATTTGATTAAAAGTGAAATTTTAATTCAATTACTTTTATTTAGATCCGGTGCAAACAATTTTTTTAAAATGATAATACTTATTTTATCAAAATCGTTATATCATTTAATACCTGGTGTAATAAAAAATATAATCCGACTTTTTTATTTTCGAAATTTGTTGAATAAAAATATTAAGTAAATATTTGGAATAAAAGCTATTAGAAAAAAAATATTATTATTATAAATGTAATAAAAAAACGCCAAAATTAAATTAATTAGTGATATAAAAATTATTCTTTTTAATACGTATAAATGACTCATGCCTCCTATAAGTGTTGGTGCTAAAAAAAAATAATCAAATAATCTTGCCCATGGCGCTATTCCATTGAGTGTTTTTCTTAACAATGTTAGGTTTACGTCTACTAGAGGATATAAAAATAAAATAATCCCAAAAAATATATAATCTATTTGAGCTAAAAAGATTATCAAATAACCATTTATAAAACCAATAGGTATACTTCCAGTATCACCCAGAAATATTTTCGCCTTTGGCCAATTAAAAAGTAAAAAAGGTAAAATTAGTGATAGCATAATAATTGAGATTAAAGTTGCAGGATATACTTGATTTTCTAAATATGAAAATATTAAAATACCCAAATAGATTGTTAGGGAGCTTACACTCATCACTCCATCAGATCCATCAATAAAATTATTAGTATTGATTATTAAGACAAAAAAATAAACAATAATTAAAAGCTCAAGTTTTTGAGGTAGAAATTCAAAAATTGGAAATTTAAATATAGGAAGGCTTAAATAACAAATAGTAATTTGAAATATTAGTCTTATGGTCGGGTTTATTTGGATAAATTCATCTAAAATTGAAATTAAAAATAAAAAAAAAATACTGATTAAGAATAAATAGTATCTTGATGAGTAAATCGTAAATAATTCTGAAAATTCTTCTGCATAATAATAAACTAAAATATTGTTAAACAAAAAAATAATAATTAATAATAGACCAGCATTATTAAAAACTTTGTTTGTATGATAGGTGTGATCGCTAACTTTAAGAAAAAATGGGTGGTTGATTTTTGTTCTGACTAAAAAAAAAATAGCAAAAAAAACTATACTTAAATTAAAAATGAATAAATAATTTATTAATTTTGAGTTAAATATACTTGAAAAATCCATTTATTTAATTTGTAATAAAATTAATTCATTTGTATACAATAAATTTTTAATAAATCTGATGTATTATTATAATAAAACAGCGTTTTATATTATTTTGATTTTCCCAATAGCTTCAATTTTAGGTGCTCCATTTGTCAACTTTGCACTTGTTATAAGTTCAATTTACTATTTATATTTAAAGAATAAAAATAAAAAAAAAATTTTTAGAGAAAAATGGGAATATATTTTTTTAATTTTTTGGATTTATTTAATTTTCATAAGTTTTTTCTCCATTGACTTTTTCAAAGCCTTTAAAGCAAGTTTTTCTCAAATAAGATTTATATTATTCTCATTATTTATTGGTTATTATTTTAATTTTTTCACAAGCTATAAAAAAATATTTATTTTATGGAAATTAATTTTAACTATTGTTTGTTTAGATGTGATTTATCAGTTTTTTAATGGAGTAAACTTTTTTGGTTTTCCTGCTGAACATTATGTTCCTGGAGTTTCAGATTTTTCTCATATAGCGCGATTAGGTGGCGTATTTAATGATGAGTTGGTGGTTGGAAGCTTTATAGCAAAGTTATCTTATCCATTAATTTTTTACATGGTATACATATTTCAATCAGAGAAATTATATTTGAAAATATTATCGTTAGTTTTAATAATTCTATTTTCTGTCTCAATCTTTATAACTGGTGAGAGATTAAGCTTAATTATTATTTTGTCGGCTATATTTTTTTCATCTTTATTAATTTTAGACTTCAAAAAAATTATTATTTTAGTAGTTTTGCTATCTAGTGTTGGATTAATATTTTATGAACAAAATCGTTTTTTAAAAACTAGAATTAAAGAAACCATACAAATAGTCGTCAATATTCAATCTTCTAGTTATGGAAGAATATTTCAATCGTCCTATGAGGTTTGGGAAAAAAATAAATTCATTGGTTCAGGTTTAAAAAATTATAATAATCAGTGTGTTAAGCTTGAAGATAAAAACGAGCATAACTCTCCATTTTCGTATTGTTCTCCAACACATTCTCATAATATCCTTCTTCAGATTATGTCAGAAACAGGATCTGTTGGCTTAATAATATTTGTTGCTTTATATTTCTATTTACTAAAATATTTACTAGTAAAATATAATAGGATTAAACATAAACTTAATGGCGAAATAAAATCTGTATTTATAGGATGCTATGTTTATATTTTAATTACTTTATTTCCATTTATAACATCTGGAAGTTTCTTTACGTCTTGGAACGGATCTTTTTTTTGGCTTCATATAGGTTTAGCATTAGCAATTCTTAATAACAAAAGTTATCTGATAAAGTCAAAACTTGAGTAATTTAGGAAAATTATACTAAATTTAAGAATTTTAATAATAATCATTGGTTAGATGTTGGTGAAATAAAGAAAATTTTTCTCATAAATATTGCACTTAGTTGATATAAGAATTTTATGAAATCCAATATATTATTGACTGGTGGTGCGGGTTATATTGGAAGCCATGTGGCTCACAAATTAATTGATGCTGGTTTTTCAGTGACAATTATAGATAATTTGATTACTGGAAATAAAAAATTAGTTCCCAAAAAAGCTATCCTAGAAGTATGTGATATTGGTGATAAAAAAAAAATATCAAAAATTTTAAGTTCTAAATATTTCAAGGCAGTATTACATTTTGCTGGTCTAATAAGAGTAGATGAGTCTGTAAAATTTCCAAAAAAATACAATTTATACAATTATGAAAAATCAAAGATTTTTTTTGAAACATGTTTATCTAATGGGTTAGATAAAATCATTTTTTCATCTACAGCTAGTGTTTATGGTAAAACTAAAAAACTCGAAGTAAGAGAAAAGGATAAATTAAGTCCTATCAATCCGTATGCTAAATCCAAATTAAGATTTGAAAATTATTTGATTAAAGAAAAAAAAAAAGGAAGATTAAATTATATAATTTTAAGATATTTTAATGTTGCAGGTGCAGATTTGGATTTAAGGAGTGGTCTAATTTCAAAAAATTCTACACATTTGATTAAAGTTGCGTGTGAAGTTGCTGTTGGTAAAAAAAAACAATTAATAATTAATGGAAATAATTATAACACCAAAGATGGCACGGCAGTAAGAGATTACATTCATGTGTCAGATTTAGCCGATATGCATTTGAAAAGTTTGCGATATTTAATTAAAGAAAAAAGATCTGATATTTTCAATTGCGGGTATGGAAAAGGTTATTCTGTAAAAGAAGTTATTGAAAACTTAGAAAAAATTTTAAAAAAAAAGATACAAATAAAAATTGGCCCAAGAAGATCAGGTGATACACCCTATGTTGTAAGCAATGTAAGAAAGTTTACAAAAAAATTTTCTTTTAAGCCTAAATTTAACAATTTAAAAGTAATATTAAAAACAGCATTATTATGGGAAAAAAAAATAAAAAAAATAAATAAGTAACTAAAAAAATAATTTTAGTAATAGCGTTAATCTCACACAAAAGTATTAAAATAGGGCAAGTTTTATGATTAAAAAAAACATAGAATGATATTTACAATCAGTTTTAAAAAGTGTAGAAATCTTTGCCTGGTGATTATTGCGAAAGGGCAACACCCGATTCCATTCCGAACTCGGAAGTTAAGTCTTTCAGCGCCGATGGTACTTTGTCTTAAGACATGGAAGAGTAGGACATTGCCAGGCTAAATCCAAATGAAAGATATCATTTTAGTTACTGGTGGTGCCGGATTTGTTGGTTCAAATCTAATTCGTTTACTAGTAAATAAAACTAATAAAAAAATTATAAGTTTAGACAATTATTCATCAGGCTCAAAAAGAAATCACATATTAAGCAATAAAGTAAAGTATGTTGTAGGCAATACATACGAAATTGAAAAAAAAATTTCAAAATATACAAAAAAAATTCATTCAGTTTTCCATTTTGGTGAATTTGCAAGAATATATCAAAGTTTTAAAAAATTTGATGAATGCTATAAGTCTAATTCACTGGGTACGAATGCAGTTTTCAAGTATTGTTTAGATAATAATATAAAACTTATTTATTCGGCTACTTCCGCTACTTTGGGGAATAATGGGAATGATAAAAATTTATCACCTTATGCTTTTACAAAATCTAAAAATTTAGAATTGTTAGAAAATTTAAAAAAGTGGTTTAATTTTAAGTTTGAAATAATTTATTTTTATAATGTTTATGGTCAAGGTCATATTAAAACTGGACCTATGGCAACTGTTATTGGAATATTTGAGGATCAATTTAAAAAAAAAACAGCATTAACGGTAGTTAGACCAGGAAATCAATCCAGAAGATTTACTCATATCAATGATACTGTAAAAGTTTGCTTTGAAGCTTGGAAGAAAAATAGGTGTGCTCATTATTCTATTTCACACAAAAAATCTTATACTATATTACAAGTTGCAAACATGTTTAAAAGTCAAATAATTTTTCTAAAAAAGAGACCAGGTGAGAGATATGCATCAGCTTTAACTAAAATTTCACTTAATAATAAGGTATTTAGAAGATATGGAAAAATAAATTTGAAAGATTATATTTCTTCGTTTATTAAGACGTAAATTTTATGAAAATTAAAAGCTCACTTAAATCAATCAAAAAAAGAGACCTAAATTCTAAATTAGTAAGAAGAAGGGGTAGAGTGTACATAATAAACAAGCTAAACCCCAAGTATAAAGCAAGACAAAAATAGTTATTATGGATAATGATAATCACAAAAAAACATGGAACAACTTTACAAAGTTTGTGTTGTGGGGAACTGTCGCTGTTATATTTGTTTTAGTTTTAATGTCGATATTCTTATTATAATTATAAATTCGTTAGATGATTATAGGATCTATATTAGAAAACCAAAATTTTGAAAAAAGAGTAGCTCTAACTCCAGATATAGTTAAAAAATATACCTCCCTAGGGTTTGAAATATTTATAAGTGAAAATTATGGTTCACATATAGGTATCGAGGATAAACAATACTCAGAACTTGGAGCTAAATTAAAAAAAAATGATGACGAAATTTTACAGAGTTCGGATATTATAATTCAATTAGGAATTTTATCAGATGAAAAAATTTCAATTATTAAAGATAATCAAACTTTAATAGGGGTTTTAAATCCTTATGAAAATGAAAAAAAGTTAAAAAATTTAACTCAAAGAAAAGTTAATGTTTTTTCTTTAGAGCTTCTCCCCAGAATAACTAGAGCACAATCAATGGATATATTATCTTCACAAGCAAATCTAGCAGGATACAAAGCAGTGATAGAGTCCTTTGCTAAATTTGAAAAAGCAATACCCATGATGATGACAGCTGCAGGGACAATTCCAGCAGCAAAAGTTTTAGTCGTTGGCGCAGGAGTTGCAGGACTTCAAGCGGTTGCAACAGCAAAAAGAATGGGTGCTATAGTTTTTGGCACAGATGTAAGAATGGCATCCAAAGAGCAGGTTGAAAGTTTAGGAGGTAAATTTTTAACGGTAGAGGGCTCAGAAAATCTTGAAACTGAAGGTGGTTATGCAAAAGAAGCATCTGAGGACTTTAAGAAAAAACAAGAAGAATTGTTGGCAGAAACATTAAAAAAAATCGACATAGTAGTATGCACAGCATTAATTCCTGGAAAAAAAGCCCCACTAATTATTAAAGATTATATGATAAATAATATGCAGCCTGGATCTGTGGTTTATGATTTAGCAGCAGTTCAAGGAGGAAATACAGCATTTACTGAGGTAAATAAAATTGTTGAAAAAAATGGCGTAAAAATTTTAGGTGAGAGCAATATTTTAAATAAACTGCCAGTGTCTGCGTCTAATTTATACGCGAAAAATGTATTCAATTTTATCGAAAATTTATACGATAAAGATCAAAAAAAAATTAACATTAATTTAGAGGATGAGATAATAAGTAAAACTTTAATTAAATAAAATTATGGAAATAGACCCTTTAATATTTAGACTAAGTATTTTTATTCTTTCAATTTTTGTTGGATACTATGTTGTTTGGAGTGTTACACCCTCATTACACACTCCCTTAATGTCTGTTACCAACGCTATTTCGTCCGTAATTATAGTTGGAGCAATTATTGCTGGATTATCTGGAGGCTCACAAAGTATTTTTAATACATCGAGTATATTTGGGTTTTTGGCAATTGCCCTAGCCGCCATAAATATTTTTGGAGGATTTTTAGTAACACAAAGAATGTTGGCAATGTATAAGAAAAAGAAAAAAGAAAAATAATGATATCCGCAAATTTATCAGCAATTTTTTACTTAGTCTCGGGAGTCTTATTTATCCTTGCTTTAAGAGGTTTGTCATCACCAGAGACTTCTAGGCAAGGAAATTTTTTTGGTATGTTTGGAATGATTATTGCTGTTACAGTAACTTTTTTGTCTATAGGAAATTTTTCTAGTGGATTTGTTTTTGTACTAATTTTTATACTATTTGGAGGATCAATCGGAGCTTTTATAGCTTACAAAATTCCAATGACAGCGATGCCAGAACTAGTTGCGGGATTCCATAGTTTAGTTGGGCTTGCTGCAGTTTTTGTAGCAATTTCAGCTTTTTTGAATCCAGTAGCATTTAATCTTGGTTCACCTGGAGATATTAAACTTGGCAGCTTAATCGAAATGTCAATTGGAGCTGCAGTCGGAGCTATAACATTCTCAGGATCTGTGATTGCATTTTTAAAATTACAAGGAATTATGTCTGGATCACCAATAACGTTTAAAGGCCAACATCCTCTCAATGCAATTATTTTAGTTTCAATAATTGTTTTAATTTATCTATTGTGTTCAACTCAATCATCAAATTTGTTTTGGATATTGTTAATTTTTTCATTTGTAATTGGCTTTTTATTAATAATTCCAATTGGCGGAGCTGATATGCCAGTGGTAATTTCTATGCTTAATTCTTATTCTGGATGGGCAGCAGCGGGAATAGGTTTTACCTTGGAAAACACAGCTTTGATAATCACAGGTGCTCTAGTGGGATCATCTGGAGCAATATTATCTTATATTATGTGCAAAGGTATGAACCGTTCCTTCTTCAATGTAATCTTAGGAGGCTTTGGTGCTACTGAAGATGCATTAAGCAAATCAACTAAAGAACAAAGACCTGTTAAAAGTGGCAACGCAGATGATGCAGCTTTCCTGATGAAAAATGCTTCTTCAGTTATAATCGTTCCTGGATACGGTATGGCAGTGGCACAAGCTCAGCATGCTTTAAGAGAAATGGTCGACACATTAAAAAAAAACGATATAAAAGTTTCATACGCTATACACCCTGTAGCTGGAAGAATGCCTGGACATATGAATGTTTTGTTAGCTGAGGCAAACGTACCATACGATGAGGTATTTGAGCTGGAGGAAATAAATAATGATTTTGCTAATGCAGATGTTGCTTTTGTTATTGGTGCAAATGATGTGACTAATCCAGTTGCAAAAACTGATCCACAAAGCCCAATTTATGGCATGCCTGTTCTCGATGTGGAAAAATGTAAATCTGTATTGTTTGTTAAACGAAGTCTATCCCCTGGTTATGCTGGAATTGATAATGACTTATTTTATAAAGAAAATACTTTAATGTTATTTGCAGACGCAAAAAAAATGACAGAGGATATTACAAAAAACTTATAAAAAATTAGATTAGAATAAAATTTCTTTTTACACCAAAAATTTGAATTCAAATAAAAAAACTTCATATGAAAAGACCGTAAATCTTTTTGTTGATAGTTAAAGCTTGAAAATTAAAGTAGCTGGTTGCGGGGGACGGATTTGAACCGCCGACCTTCAGGTTATGAGCCTGACGAGCTACCAGACTGCTCCACCCCGCGATATAATTAAATTCTATTTCTTAGTTTATTTAATTTTTTTACTCTTTTAATGTTTTCTTGGAGGATCCTCTTTTTTTTTTCAGACGGTTTTTCATAAGTATTTTTCAATTTAATCACTTTAAAAAAACCATCTCTCTGAAGCTTTCTTTTTAAAACTCTTAGAGCTTGTTCAACATTGTTATCTTTAACTTCTATTTTAATAAATCCCTCCAAAAAAATGTGTGAATAACATTTTTATAATTTTATGTCTATGAATTTTATACATAATTTTATAATTTATTTTAATTTTGCTTTCTCTTTCTCCTTTTTTTCTCTTTTTATTCTTCTTTCTGCCTTTGCTATCGCTTCAATCAAATCTTTTTGTGAGAAAAGGTTAAGTGCTACAGGATCTTTAGGACTCAAGTTATTATAGTTCCAATAACTCTTATTTCTTATAGATGTAACAGAGTTTTTTGTTATTCCAATCAATCTTGAAATTTGCGAGTCTTTTAAAATGTTATGTTGTTTAATTAACCATAATGCTGAGTCTGGTTTGTCTTGTCTTTTTGACAAAGGAATATATTTTTTAATTTTTTTTTCGTCATTTGATATTTCGACATCGGTATTTTTTATATTTAAAGGTCTATTATTATCTTTAGAAGATAACTCAATTTCCTCTCTTGTAAGCTGACCCGTTATTATTGGATTGTATGCTTTAATACCTTTGGCGACTTCACCATCGGCAATACCTTGAACTTCTACTTCATGTAAATGGCAAAATTCAGCTATCTGTTTAAAAGTGAGAGTAGTGTTTTCAACAAGCCACAAAGCTGTAGCCATCGGCATTAAGGGAGCTTTTGACATTTAGTTTTTTTTTTCTGATTTAAAATTTTGAAATTTTTTGTTAAATTTACTGATTCTTCCTTTATCCATAAGTTTTTGTTTCCCCCCTGTCCAGGCAGAATGAGATTTTGGATCAATTTCTAATTTTAAAACTTCTCCCTCAGTTCCCCAAGTTGATTTAGTTTCAAATTGAGTTCCATCTGTCATCTCAACTTTGATTGTATGGTATTTAGGATGTATATTTTTTTTCATCGGTGTCTTATAGCAAAAGTTTCTTTTAAAACAATTAAAAGTTGCTTATTTTTTCCATTAATTTTTCATTAATATCAGGACTTGAAGCAATTATCTTAAAGCCTTTATTATTATTAATGTTTATTTTGTTAATCACACCTCCTGCCTCTTCGACAAGGACTAATCCTGCTGCAATATCCCATAAATGTAAATTTTTTTGAAAGTACCCATCATATCTCCCGCAAGCTATGTATGCCATATCTAATGCTGCAGAGCCTGATTTACGATAAGAAAATTCCATTTTTTCATTCACTTTTCCACTAGTTGCAAATAAGCATTCTTGCATATTATTTTTTTTTGATACTCTTATTCTTTTATTATTTAAGTAAGCTCCATTATTTTTTTCAGCATAAAACATTTCATCTTTTATTGGATCGAAAATTAGACCAGATATGATTTCATTTTCATGTTTTAAAGCAATTGAAGTTGCAAAATGAGGAATTCCATGTAAAAAATTTACTGTTCCATCTATTGGGTCAATTACCCAGGTATTTTTGATGTCCTTATTTTTTTTTACACCATTTTCCTCACTTATAATTGAATAATCTGGTTTGCCCTTAGATAATTCCTCTATTATTATTTTTTCTACTCTAAGATCAGAATTTGTTACGAAATCTGTTGGCCCTTTTTTAGATACTTGAAGTTTTTCAATTTCTCCAAAATCTCTAATAAGTATTTTCGATGCTTTTTCACAAGCTTTAATCATTAAATTTAAATTAGCTGAAATTGAATTCATTTTTTAAATTTTTTTAACATATTCTAAATTTCTGGTATCAATGATTATTTGATCACCTGCTTCAATAAATGGTGGAACCTGTATAGTTAATCCATTATCTAAAGTAGCTGGTTTATAAGAGGAAGAGACTGTTTGGCCCTTTAGAGCAGCATCTGTTGTATCAATCTTACATTCAACTTGATTAGGTAAATCTATTGAAATTGGTTCATTGTTATAAAAACTTATAGTTACTTTTAAATTTTCAGTTAACAACCTCCCTTTTTGTCCAACTATATTTTTCTTTATTTGAGTTTGCTCAAAAGATTTAGGATCCATAAAGAAAAAATTATTTTCATCTTCGTAACAATAATTAAAACTGATTTCTTCTAAAGACGCTTTTTCAACAGTTTCACTTGACCTAAATCTCTCATTTAATTTTGTACTTTTGTTCACACTTTTCATTTCTACTTGTGCAAAAGCTCCACCTTTTCCAGGTTTTACATGTTGTGTTTTTAAGACTTGCCACAAATCATCTTTGTACTCAAGCAACATACCTACTCTTATTTCACTAGCATTTATTTTCATTTTAATTTTTTAATTGCTTCAAAAGGTTTGAGTTTTTTATTTTTCCAAACGTAGCCTGAAATAGCTAATAAGTTGGCTTTATTCAATAAAAGATTTTTATAGTTATTATAATTGATACCACCAATGGCGACTATTGGCTTTTTTGTTATTTTTCTGGCTTTTTTAAGCAAACCCAACGATGATTTATATTTAGTTTTTTTAGTGCTTGTTGAATAAAAAGCTCCAAAAGCTATATAATCAGCTTTGTTCTTTAAAGCAACTTTTGCTAATTTAATCGAGTTATGACATGTAATCCCAATTATTTTATCACCAATCAATTTTCTTGCTTTATGAATACTCATATCATTTTGACCTAAATGGCAACCATCAGCATCTAACTGTTTCGCTAAAAAAACATCATCATTTATCAAAAATTTAACCTTAAATTTTTTACAAATTTTTTTTATTCTTTTTCCAATTGTTAACTTTTTTTCAATTTTTTCATTTTTGATCCTAAGCTGAAAAAAACTAACTTTTTTTTGTTTTAAAATATATTCAAGATGACTATAAAAAGTTTTATCAATTTTTAACGGTGAAATTAAATAGATAAATTTTTTTTTATTATATCTCAAGACCTTTAGACCAATTTCCTTGAGCAGCCAATGTATTCATTTTTGCTCGATGGTTAAAGATTTTTTGAGTACCCTTGATATCTTTTATATCTTTTGACCAAAATTTCAGCGCACTTTGTTGAAGTGCCCTTCCGTAAGAGTAGCTCATTATAAACTTAGTGTCGTTATATTTATTTATTAGATTTAAATTTTCAGTTGCCTCGAGCTCTGATTGTCCACCAGATAAAAAAGCTATTCCAGGTACCTCTGACGGAACACAGTTTTTTAAGCATTTTAACGTTAACTTTGCGACTTCATCATTTGAAATTTTATTTTTTGACTTATTTCCAGCTAAAATCATATTTGGTTTTAGAATAATTCCTTTTAAATCTACTTTGTGTGAGATTAATTCCTCAAAACATTTTTCAATTACATTCGATGTTTTTTCGTAACAATCTTCAGCAGAATGTTCACCATCCATTAAAACCTCTGGCTCTACTATTGGCACCATATAACATTCTTGAACTAATGCCGAATATCTTGCTAAAGCATGGGCGTTTGAACTTATCGCAAGTTTACTTGGAAAATCTTTAGTGATATTGTAAACCCCTCTCCATTTCGTGAATTTTGCACCAATCTTATAATATTCTTTTAATCTATCTCTCAGTCCATCTAGTCCCTCAGTAATTTTTTCATCTGGTGAACCCGCTAAAACCTTTGCCCCTGTATCTACTTTAATACCTGGCAAGGATCCCATATCAGAAATTAATTCAGTGATCTTGGTTTTTTTTGATGATATTTGCTTTATAGTTTCATCGTATAAAATAACACCTCCAATACAATCAGTCATACTAGTTGAACTAAAAAGCGCCTCTCTAAACATTAACCTGTTTTCAGGAGTTGATAGCACGCCCACGCTTTCTAGTCTTTTTGTCATAGTACCTGTGCTTTCATCCGCAGCCAAGATACCTTTTCCTTTCCCGATTATTTTTAAAGCAATATTATTTAATTCCGACATTTTAATTTAAGGCTTTTATACCAGGAAGGTCTTTTCCTTCAAGATATTCTAAAAAGGCTCCACCAGCAGTTGAAACAAAATTGAAATTATCTACTGCATTCATTTGATTTAAAACTGCTATTGTATCTCCTCCTCCAGCTATAGAATAAATTTGATTTTTATCATTTTTATCAATGATTTTTTTTGTAATTTCATAACAACCATTAGCAAAGTTTGGATTTTCAAAATATCCTACTGGCCCATTCCACAAGATTGTTTCACTTCTCTCAATGATATCTCTAATTCTTTTTATTGTTTTTGGTCCTATATCTAAAATTAAGTCATCATTGGAAACTTCACTAAGTTCTTTGATTATGGCCTTATCATCCATACTTTTTCCTACCACAACATCTTCTGGATAATTGATTAAACAAGAATTTTTTTTTGCTGTTTCAAAAATGTCGTCAATTACCGATTTACAGTTTTTTTCTATTAAAGATTTTCCAATTGGATTTCCTTTGTAATTTAAGATATTATTTGCCATCGCTCCAACAATTATAATGTTATCAAACTTAGGTATTAAGTTTTTAATAAGACCTATTTTAGTAGATATTTTAGCTCCACCAACAATACAAGTGACTGGTTTTTTTATCTCTGTAGTAACTTTTTTAAGCGCGCTTATTTCCGTTTCAAGTTGTAAGCCTGCAAATGAAGGAAGAAATTTAGTAATTTTGCTCACAGACGCGTGAGCTCTATGTGAGCAAGAAAAAGCATCATTGACAAAAATATCTCCCAGTTCTGCTAAATTTTTTGAAAAATTAGCATCATTTTTTTCTTCTTCTTCATAAAATCTTATATTCTCTAGAAAAATTATTTGATCTTTTGAGTTTTTAAATAAGTTTTCTTTTTTTATTTTATAGATATTTTCCCCAATCAATTTTATTTTTTGGTTTATTTTTCTCTCTAAATTTTCACAAATTGGTTTTAAAGATAGATCGAAATTTATCTTTCCTTTTGGTCGCCCAACATGTGAGATTATTAAAATTTTGGATTTTTTTTTAATAAGGAAATTTATTACAGGTAATATCTTATTAATCCTTGTCTCATCCGTAATCACTCGGTTTTTGAGAGGCACATTCAGGTCTAGCCTCAATAAAACAATTTTGCCTTCAAGATTTTCTTGATCTTTTATATATTTCATTAAGAAATTTTATAAAGGTGTTCTGCAATATCACACATTCTGTTTGAAAAACCCCACTCATTATCATACCAAGCTGAAATTTTACCCATATTTTTTCCTATTACATTCGTCAAACTTCCATCAACAATTGATGAGGCAGGATTATGATTGAAATCTATTGAAACAAGTTTTTCTTCTGTGAATTCAAGAACTCTACTTTTTTTACTAAAACTTTTGAACACTGAATTTATTTTTTTAACACTTAAATTTTTTTTAGTACAAAATATAAGTTCAATTAGAGAAACATTGGGAGTCGGTACCCTCATTGCTACACCTTCTAATTTACCTTTAAGAGAAGGAATTATTTCACCAATTGTTTTTGACGCACCAGTTGAAGTTGGTACAATAGATTGACTTGCGGATCTTGCTCTTCTTGGATCTTTATGTGAATTATCTAAAATTCTTTGATCACTTGTAAACGCGTGAATAGTAGTCATAAAACCTTTTTCGATTTTAAAATTTTCATTTAAAACAAATGCTACAGGTGCAAGACAATTGGTTGTGCAAGATGCAGCAGAAATTATTTGATCATTTTTTTTTAATTCCAGCTCATTTACTCCAAATACAATTGTTTTATCTGCATTTTTACATGGAGCTGAAACGATAACTTTTTTGGCTCCATTTAATAAATGAGGTTCTAATTTATCTTTTGAATTAAACTTACCTGTACATTCAAAAACGTAATCCACACCATATTTTTTCCAGTTTATATTATTTAAATTGGTTTCTTGAGTAAAAGTAATTTTATTCTTATTGATTATTAGGTGTTTTTCATCAAAATCAATTTCTGCATTAAATTTTCCGTGAATGGAGTCGTATTTCAAAAGTGTTGAGCTGGTTTCTGGACTTGTTCTATTGTTTATATGTTTGATCTCAATATTCTTATTATCTTGTTCGATAATAGATCGAATAATCATTCTTCCTATTCTACCTAATCCGTTTATTCCAACTTTTATTTTCATAATTTATCTTTAATTTTTTTAATTATATTTTCAGTATTTATTCCAAAATGTTGATAAATTTTTTTATATGGAGCACTCTTTCCAAAATCATCAATTCCAAAATTTAAACCATTGTGGTTAGTATATTTTTTCCAATAACTTGTTTCAGATGCCTCTATTGATACAATAAGGTTTGTTTCTGATAAAATTTCATTTTTGTAGCCTTCACTTTGTTGATCAAATAATTCGTGACAAGGCATTGATATTATTTTTGAATAGATACCATCTGTGGCTAATTTATGACCAACTTCACTTGCCAAACTAGTTTCTGATCCGGTTGCTATAATTGTAACTTTTATATCATCATTAGTCCTAAAAATTTCATAAGCACCCAATGAAGACATATTTTTTGTTGAACTTTTAATTCTTACAGGTTTGATTGCCTGCCTTGTCAAGGCAATAACGCTTGGTGTATTTTTACTCTCAAGAGCTAATTGCCAGCATTCAAAAGTTTCAATAAGGTCAGATGGTCTAAAAACATTTAAATTTGGAATGGACCTTAAACTTGCCAACTGTTCAATAGGCTGATGAGTTGGACCATCTTCACCAAGCCCAATAGAGTCATGGGTAAAAACATATATAACTTTTTGCTTCATCATAGCCGCAAGTCTAATTGAGGGTTTACAATAGTCACTAAATATTAAAAAAGTACCACCATACGGTATTAGCCCACTATGAAGCGATATACCATTCATAATTCCACACATTGCATGCTCTCTTACTCCGTAATGAATATAGTTTCCTGAAAAATCACCTGGTTTGACAATTTTATGATTTTTAGTTTTCGTATTATTTGATCCAGCTAAGTCAGCTGACCCACCAATTATATTTGGGAGTTTTGATACAATTTCTAAAAATTTTTCAGAGCATTTCCTTGTTGCCATTGGCTCTAGATTTTTAAAATATTCTGTTTTTGCTTTTTCTATAGATCCAATGATAGTATTTCTTGCAAGGTTATAACCTGGTGGAAAGTTTTTTTTAAGCTTCTTACTAAAAATTTTTTCGTATTTTTTTGCTTTTTTTGATGCTCTGTCACCAATTGACTTCCACTCATTCAATAATTTTTTTGGAATTTCAAAGGGATTATAACTCCAGTTTAATTTTTTTCTTACTAATTTTATTTCATCATCACCTAGCGGGCTACCATGAGATGAAGCTTTACCACCTTTGTTAGGAGATCCATAACCAATTGTAGTTTTGCATGAAATTGCAATAGGTTTTTTTGATTTTTGAGCTTTTTTAAGGGCTTTTGATATTTCTTTATAATTATGTCCATTAATTTTAATATAATCCCAACCATAACTTTTAAATCTTTTTTCATGATTGTCAGAAACTGTTAAGTTTGTGGGACCATCAATTGAAATAGAATTATTATCAAAAAGCAAAATAAGATTTTTCAATTTAAGGTGTCCAGCTAGACTTAAAGCCTCATGGCTAATTCCCTCCATTAAACATCCATCACCTGCAATCACATAAGTTTTATGATCAATAATTTTTTTTCCAATTTGCTTTTTTAAAATTTCTTCTGAAATAGCAAATCCAACTGCGTTAGATATCCCTTGACCCAAAGGACCAGTGGTAGTCTCAATGCCAGTGCCAGGGTGATATTCAGGATGACCGGCACAAATTGAGTCTAATTGACGAAAATTTTTAATATCATTCAAAGAAACACTTTTATAACCAGTGAGATAAAGAAGTGAATAAAGCAACATTGATCCGTGACCGGCAGAGAGAACAAATCTGTCTCTATTTATCCAACTTGGGTTAGTTGGGTTAAAATTTAAAAAATCTTTAAACAAAACTGTTACCACATCGGCCATACCCATAGGCATTCCTGGGTGACCCGATTTGGCTTTTTGTACAGCATCAATCGATAAAAATCGGATGCAATTAGCTAATTCCCTGTGTTCCTTACTCAAAAATTATCCTGTCTAGACTAAGAAGATTCAATTTAATAATATAAACATATATATATGAATTTTTTAGGTGAAAAAGAAAAAAAGTTAAACGAACTCTTAACAAAATTAAAAAATTTAAATTTTAACGATTCAAATATGAATAAAAATATTGAATATTTAAACGAGCAAAAAAATCAATTAGAAATTGAAAAAAGAGAATTGGAGAAAAATTACTCAGCTTTAGTTAAGGAACATGATGAATTGTCTAAGAAATTAGATGAATTAAAGAATCAGGAGAAAATCGAAAAACAAAAACAATTAAACTTTTCTGAAAAAATTGATGAATTAAATCAAGAAACAGATATTTTATTAAGTGAAATAGATGAATGGCAAACGTAAGCATTAAATTTAATGGCAAAGAATTTTTACTCTCTTGTGAGGATGGACAAGAAGAACAATTGGAAGAACTATTAATTCAATTTAATTCAAAGTTTAATAAACTTAAAAGTGATCTAGGTAATTTAGGTGAAAATAAGCTTTTACTGATTACAGCTGTAAAAATTATGGATGAATACTATGAAACAAAAAAAAAAGTGGAGCAAAAAAAAACGGAACTAAAAGAGTTGTCAAACAAGTTTAAGGAACTTAAATCATTAATATATGAATATAGAGATAAGAAAGAGAATGAAATAAAAGAATTGAATTTGAAACATATTAATTTAAAAAATGAAATTCAACTAAATCAACAAAGTTATGAAAAATTGATTGATGATGCTACAAATGAAATTTCAAATTTTATAGAAAAAGCAAATTTAGAAAATTTGTCTTAAAATTTTGTGAAAAAATCTCAAATCAGAAAAAAATTTTTAAAGCTAAGAGAAAATAACCTACAAAAAGTTAAAACAATAAATCATAACGATATTATAAAACTTTTAAAAAAAAAAGGGATAGAGGGAAAAATAGTTGGGGGATATTACCCCTACAATAACGAGTTAGATTGTATTCAGATTTTGGAAAAATTAGAAAAGAAAAATTACATTATTTCTTTACCAAAAATAAAAAAAAATTTTCAAATGGATTTTATTCAGTGGAGCTCTAAAGAGCCATTGGTTATAAATAAATTTGGTATCCCAGAGCCATTTGATGGCAAAATAAAAATTCCAGATATATTATTAATACCTTTGTTGAGTTTTGATGCAAAATTGAACAGAGTAGGTTATGGAGGTGGTTTCTATGATAGATATATCCATAGAGTCAAAAGAAAAAAAAAACCACTTCTTGTTGGATTAGCGTACTCTTTTCAAAGAGTTAAAAGCGTTCCTGTAAATAGATATGACAAAAAACTTGATTTTGTTGTGACAGAAAGAAAAATTATAGAATGAGAATATTATTTTTAGGTGATGTTGTAGGTAGTTCAGGTTGTTCAAAATTAGTCCAAGATCTCCCTTCTCAAAAAAAGCAAAGAAAAATCGATTTTGTAATTGTAAATGGAGAAAATGCGGATGAAAGTGGCGTTGGTCTAACAGAAAAAATTTGTGAAAAATTTTTTTCAAGTGGAGTCGATGTTATTACAAGTGGAAATCATATTTGGGATCAGAGAGATATAATGAAAGTTATTGATAATGAAAAAAGAATATTAAGACCAAAAAATTTTTTTGAGCCTTCTCCAGGAAAAGGGTTTGAAATTTTTACGACCATTAACAATTTTAAAGTTGGAGTTTTAAATTTAATTGGAAATGTTTATATGAAAAAAAGTAACGATGTTTTTGAAACAGCAAATCAATTTATTAGTAAGTTTAAATTGAAAGAGGATTTTGATTTTTTAGTAGTTGATTTTCATGGAGAAATTACAAGTGAAAAAAATGCAATCGGACATTATTTTGATGGTAAAGCGTCGCTTGTAGTAGGTACGCATACCCATATACCAACTAATGATGCAAGAATTTTACAGAAAGGTACAGCATATCAAACTGATGCAGGGATGTGTGGCGACTATGACTCAGTAATTGGAATGAACAAAAACAATTCATTAAACAGATTTATGAAAAAAGACTCTGTAAAACATTTTCCAGCAAATGGAGATTCTACTTTATGCGGGGTAATTGTTGAGTGTAATACAGAAACTGGTTTAGCTAATAAAGTTGAAAGTTATATTTTTGGAGAGCAATTAAAAAATAGTTAATTTATGGCGGGACATTCACATTGGGCAGGCATTAAACATAAAAAAGGCAAGGCAGATAAGGAAAGGTCTAAAATATTCTCTAAGTTATCAAAAGAAATTACTGTTGCTGCAAAACTGGGAGATAAAGATCCAAATATGAATCCTAGATTAAGATCAGCTATACAGGCCGCAAGATCTGCGAATATGCCCAAAGAAAATATTGTGCGAGCTATAAATAAATCATCATCAAACAATAGTGCAAATTTTGAAAATTTAAGATATGAGGGTTTTGGTCCAAATAAAGTTGCTGTCATTGTGGAAACATTAACAGACAATAAAAATAGAACTGCATCGAACATAAGAACAATTTTTCAAAAATCTGGAGGTAGTCTTGGAACACAAGGCTCAGCCTCTCATAATTTTACACAACTAGGTGTTATAAAAGTTGATAAAAATGAAATTTCAGAAGAAAAAATTTTAGATATAGCTATTGAGGCAGGCGCTGATGAGTGTAAATCAAATACAGAATTACACGAAATTCAATGTTCAGTAGTCAATATATATAACATTAAAAAAGAGTTAGAGAAAAAAATTAGTAATTTTATATCAACTGGAATAGAATGGATTCCACTAAACAATGTACAAATTCCAAAAAAAGATCATGAAACTTTAATAAATTTCTTTGTATCATTGGAGGAGGATGATGATGTTCAAAATGTATATTCAAATGCTGAGTTTTTAAAATAAGTCATGTTAATAATTGGTATAGATCCGGGTCTATCTGGTTCAATTTGTTTCTTTAGAGATGGAAAAATTTTAGATGTAATTGAAATGCCTGTCATGAATGACGGAAAAAAGAATAAAAAACAAGTTAATGGTGCTCAAATTTATAATGAAATTACAAAAAAAATTAACAGCAATCCAGAAACTAACATAAGAGTTGTGATAGAGCATGTTACAGCTATGCCGGGTCAAGGGGTAACAAGCATGTTTAATTTTGGTCAGTCTTTTGGAATTTTAAAAGGTATTTGTTCTGCAATGAGGCTACCAATGTTTTTTGTAAGACCGACAAAATGGAAGAAATATTACAATTTAATTAACTCTGAAAAAGATGCTAGTCGAACAAGAGCTATTGAAATATTTCCGAATTTCTCATCACAGTTATCGAAAAAGAAAGATTCAAATAAGGCTGATGCTATATTAATCGCTAGTTTTTATTATGAAACTTATAAAATTGAGGAATAAAACTTAATAAATAAGTCAAAATCATGACACATTTAAGTGAAAGAAGCTGGTATGGAAGCTGATATATCATCTCAAGCAGTTGGACTAGCTTCAAGTGCTGATTTTTCATTAATGAATTTGTTCATAAGAGCAGATATTGTAGTCAAGTCTGTTATTTTAATACTTATCGCCTGCTCAATTTATTCATGGGCTGTAATATTAGAAAAATTTAAGCTTTTCAAAAAAATTAATAAATCTACCGAAGAATTTGAAAATAAGTTTTGGAACTCTAAGTCTGCAGAAACTTTTTATAACAATCTCCCTGCAACCACTGAGGATCCAATGGCTTTACTTTTTAGGGATGCAATGCAAAATTTACTTAAAAGAAGATCAAAAACAGATTTGAACGTCAGAATGACAACGCTGCTTGAGACTGGTATTGAAAAACAAGTTACCAAGATTAGTAAAGGTTTCACTTTTTTAGCAACAGTGGGATCAACGGCTCCGTTTATAGGTCTTTTTGGAACTGTTTGGGGAATTATGAATTCATTTCAGTCTATTGCAATTTCTCGGAACACAAGCTTGGCAATTGTTGCACCTGGAATAGCAGAAGCTCTTTTTGCGACTGCTTTAGGTTTACTGGCTGCTATACCAGCAGTTGTCGCATATAATAAATTTAATAATGATTCAATTAAATATTCTCAGAGACTAGAAAATTTTTCTAAAAGATTTTTAACAATAATTTAATTAATGGCTTTTAAGTTTAATAGATCATCTAAAGAACCTATGAGTGAAATAAATGTTACACCGTTTGTAGATGTAATGCTTGTTCTTTTAATAATTTTTATGGTTACGGCTCCATTACTTACGGTTGGAGTACAAGTTGATTTACCTGAAAGTTCTGCAGATTCACTCCCAGAGGAAGCCGAACCGCTGACTTTATCAATTAATTCAAAAGGTGAAATTTTTATACAAGAATCAAAAGTTGAATACGAAAAAATAATTGCAAAAGTTTTAGCAGTCTCAAAAAATAGAACTGATACAAGAATTTATGTTAGAGGGGACAAAACAATTAATTATGGTAGAGTACTTGAAATAATGGGTCTATTATCTGGATCGGGGTTTACAAAGGTTGCTTTGATTTCAGAACCTTATAAGGAAAGGTAAAGACTTGAACAAAAGTGTAATTATATCGTCAGTTTTGCATGCAGTATTTATATTTTTAACCGCTATGAGTTTGCCATTTTTATCAAAAAAACCTATTGATCTTCCTCCAATTGTATCAATAGAATTGATACAAATTACAGACAAAACAAATATTCCTTTTGCTCCAAAAGCAAAAAAAATTATAGAAGAGGTGAAAAAAAAAGAGGATAAGTTGGTATCCGAGCAGGCACCACCTAAGAAAATAAAAAAAATAAAACCTGACTCTGTTCCAATGCCCGATGATCTAGTAAAAAATGAAAAAGAAGTCAAAGAGGATAAGCAAAACCCAGAAGTTATAGATAATGAAGTTAAACAAGTTTCAGAGTTTGAAAAGGATGAACTTTTTGATCCAAACAATATTGCAGCATTAATTGACAAATCAAAAGAAGAAACAGCTGAAACCACAAAGAAAAATGACAAAGTTACTCAAGATCAAAAAAGAAATGTAGAAAACGTGGGTTTATCTTTAAGTGAGGAGGATGCTCTTAAGGCACAAATATTTGGTTGTTGGAGTATACCTTTGGGTTTACCATACAATGAGAATTTGTTAGTTCGAATTAAATTACAATTAAAACGAGATGGCACCGTAGCTAAATCAGAAATAATAGATCATGCAAGAATGAATAAGCCTGGACAGGGTTTTTATAAAGTATTAGCAGAAAGTGCGCTTAGAGCGGTAAAATTATGTCAACCATTAAGGGTTCCAACTACAGGTTATGAAAGATGGAAAGAATTACAACTAAACTTTGATGCAAGAGAAATGTTAGAGGGATAATATAAATTTATGAAAATTCTAATAAAGATAATAATTCTTTTAATTATAATCCCCTCAAAAAGTTTTAGTCTTATTGAAGTAGACATTACTAGAGGAAATCTGGATCCTCTTCCTATAGCAGTCTCACCTTTATCAATTGATGAAAATTCAAGGCAAAATTTTGAGAAGATTTTAAAAAAAAGAAATATCGGTGAAGAAATTTCAAAGATAATTGAGGTAAATTTAAAAACATCCGGTCTTTTTAATCCATTAAATAAAGATGCGTTTTTACAAGCTCCCGATATCGCAAACTTAAAGCCAAGATTTGAAGATTGGAATTTAATTAAGGCTCAAGCATTAATTACTGGAAAAGTAAGTTACTTAGATGAAAAATTACGAGTTGAGTTTAGACTTTGGGATGTACTTGCTGGAAAGGAAATGGTTGCGCTGGCTTTTACAACCGTTCCAACAAATTGGAGAAGAGTAGGACATATAATAACAGATAAAGTATATCAAAGATTAACTGGAGAAAAAGGTTATTTTGATACAAGAATAATTTACGTTGCAGAAGAAGGTCCAAAAACTAAACGTATTAAAAAGCTTGCGATAATGGATCAAGATGGGGCAAATAATAAATTTTTAACATTGGGTAATGAGCTTGTTTTAACACCAAGGTTTAACCCAACTAGTCAAATGGTGACTTATCTTTCTTACTTTAGGAACTTACCTCGGGTATATCTTTTGGATATTGAGACAGGAATGCAAGAAGTTGTTGGTGATTTTCCTGGAATGACTTTTGCTCCACGTTTTTCACCAAATGGAAAAAAAATTATTATGAGTTTTGCTAAAGATGGTAATTCAGAAATCTATACTATGGATTTAGAAAACCGTATTGTAGAAAAAATTACTAATCACCCTTCAATTGACACTTCTCCATCTTTCTCCCCAGATGGAAAGTTTATTTGTTTTAATTCTGATAGAAGTGGTTATCAACAAATTTATGTTATGAAAAGTGATGGAAGCAATGTTAAAAGAATTTCGTTTGGTAAAGGTTTATACGGTACACCTGTTTGGTCACCCAGAGGTGACTTGATAGCATTTACCAAACTTCATAAAGGTAAATTTTATATTGGCGTTATGAGAACAGATGGTAGTGGAGAGAGACTTTTGACTGAAAATTTTTATCAAGAGGCACCATCTTGGTCGCCTAATGGTAGAGTTTTAATATTTTATAGAGAAACTAAAACTGATGATAAAGGGGAGGGATTTTCTGCTAAATTATGGTCTATTGATTTGACAGGCTATAATGAGAGGATGGTAAAAACCCCTACAGATGCTTCTGACCCATCATGGTCATCATTATTAAGCAATTAATCTGATTTATCTTGATTTTTTAACTTGAAACATCTAATTAGTTGTGAAAAAGTCAAGAATAAGAAATATTGATCAAGGAGCAATAATGAAATTAAACAAAATTCTTAAAAACACTTTATTAATAGTTTTTGCATGTTTTGCGCTATCTGCTTGCGCAACTTCCAAAAAATCTACAGGTCAAATGCAGGGAGATGTTTATACTGGTACAGATACAGTCGAGTATTTAGCATCGGGAGTTCCTGATAGAGTATTTTTTGCAACTAATGAGTCAGTTTTGACAACAGCTTCTAGAGAGACTTTGAGAAAACAGGCTGCATACTTAAGAAAAAATTCAAAGATCACAATTGTGCTTGAAGGTCATGCGGATGAAAGAGGCACTAGAGAGTATAACTTGGCTCTAGGTGAAAGAAGAGCAAATGCTGCTAAGGATTATCTTATGACGTATGGAATTTCTTCTGACAGAATTTCAGTATTAAGTTATGGAAAAGAAAGACCAGTTGATTCAGGTTCTAATCCTTTAGCATGGTCAAAAAATAGAAGATCTGTAACAGTAAAAGCAAACTAGTTTTTAATTAAAGACCCTTGAACGTGCAATGTTTAAGGGTCTTTTTTTTGCCATTATTTTAATAATAACCTTACAAATGAAGAAGTTTATAAAAAAATTTAGACTTGAAGTTTTATTTATAATTTATCTTTCTCTCTCTTCGCATTTATTAGCAGATAATCATAATATTTATGAAACTATAGAACAGTTACAAAAAGATATTAAAACACTTGAGAGAGCAGTTTATTCAGGATCAACAAATTTAAATAATGAAATAAATAATACAGATGCTTCCCTAGATCCTAATTCAGAAGATGTATTAACAAGACACCTATTAAAACTCTCAGAAATTGAAACTCAATTTCAAAATTTAACTAACAGATTTGAAGAAATAAATTTCAAACTAGATAAATTATCAAATAGATTATCAAAAGTTCAAGCTGATAATCAAATAAGATTTCAGGATTTAGAGAATGCAACGGTTATCAATGATGATAAAAAGACTTTGGCTCAAAACTCCAAAGATAAAACTTTACCTGGCAGCTCTCAACCACAAGACCTTGGTTCAATATCTTACAAAGACTCTAATACAAATGAAACTATTCAACAAACTCAATCAATAGATACAACTGCAACAATAATTACAGAGACTTTTCAGGCTGAAGAAAAAATTCTTCCAAGCGAGTCACCAGAAAATCAATATGAATTTGCCACAAGCTTTTTGAAGGTTGGTGATTACTCTACAGCAGAAAGAGCTTTTAGAGAATTTGTACAAATAAACCCAGAGCATAAACTTGCTGGCAATGCACAATATTGGTATGCAGAAACCTTTAGAATAAGACAACTTTATACTGATGCAGCATCTGCATATTTAGAAGGATATCAAAAATACCCAAAAGGAGAAAAAGCTCCTGTAAATTTATTAAAGTTAGGTGTATCAATGGTCCAGATAGGAGAGAAAGACCAAGGTTGTAAAATGATAAATGGTGTTGAAAAACAATATCCAGATGCAAATCAGTCTGTGATACAAAAAGCTAAATATGAGTCTCAAAAATTTGAGTGTAAAAATAAAAATTCCTAGAGTTTTAAAGAATAAATTAAACAATAAAAAAATTAGTCAGATTTATAAAAAGTTTGCAAAATCTATAAGCATTAATGAAAATTTTATAGTCGCAGTATCTGGGGGCCCAGATAGTCTTGCGTTAGCTTTTCTATCTAAAATTTATTCGATTCAAAAAAACCTCAAAGCTAAGTTTTATATTATTGACCATAAATTAAGATCAGAGTCTACTAATGAGGCAAAATATGTAAAAAAAATACTTAATAAATTTCAGATAAATGCCCAGATTTTATACTGGCAAGGAATAAAGCCTAAAAGTAATATTCAATCAGCAGCAAGAACTAAAAGATTTGAACTTTTGATTTCTGAATGTAAAAAGCTAGGGGTAACTTATATGTTGCTGGGACATCATCAAGAGGACTTAATTGAAAATTTTTTCATAAGAATTCTAAGGGGCAGTGGACTAAAAGGTTTGATTTCATTAAGTAAAAAAACTAAGTTACAAAATTTAACAATTTTAAGACCATTAATAAATCAAAAAAAAGAGGATTTAGTTTTTATTTCCAAAAAGGTTTTTGATTTTTATGTAAAAGATCCAACAAATAATGATGAAAAGTTTCAAAGGGTAAGAATAAGAAAACTTTTAAACGGGCTTAAAAATGATGGTTTAGATCAAAAAAAATTTATAAAAACTATTGAAAATTTAAAAAAATCAAATGATGTTGTTAATTACTATGTTACAAAAAATTTGGAAAATAATTCCTTTTTTTCACACAAAAAAAAACATCTAATTTTAAACGACAAATTTTTTAAACAACCATACGAGGTAGTATTTAGATCGTTGTCTGATTCTTTAAATTTTGTAAGTAAAAAATATTATTCTGTCAGAGGAAAAAAAATTGATAAAATTATCAAAGAAATTCAAAAAAGCTCATTTTCTAAGAGTACATTGGGGAGTTGTTTGATCGAAAAAGTCAATCAAACGGTCATTATCTCAAAAGAACAATAACTTTCATCCATATTAACCAAAATTGCCACTTGTTTAATCTTAAATAATTCTTATTTTAACCGTATGAATTTCAAAAATATTGCAATGTGGGCTGTGATAGTTTTTTTGACCATAGGTCTTTACAACATGTTCAAAAATCCTCAAGCAAACATTCGAGGTAATAACAAGGTAATATTTTCAGAATTTTTGACAGCTGTTGATAATGGAGAGGTTGTAAAAGTAGAAATTCAAGGCAACAATATAAAAGGAACTTATTCTAACGGTAATAACTTCACAACATATTCACCCAACGACCCAAATTTAATAGAGAAGCTTTCAGAAAAAGGTGTCAGTATTTCTGCAGCCCCTATTGAAGAAAAAATGCCATCATTGTTCGGAGTGCTACTTTCTTGGTTTCCGATGTTGTTATTAATTGCAGTATGGATTTTCTTTATGAGACAAATGCAAGGCGGCAAAGGTGGGGCTATGGGCTTTGGTAGATCAAAAGCAAAAATGATGAATGAGCTCAAGGGGAAAGTAACCTTTAATGATGTTGCTGGAGTAGAGGAAGCTAAAGAAGAAGTTGAGGAAATTGTAGAATTTTTAAAAGACCCAAAAAAATTCAGTAGACTTGGTGGAAAAATTCCTAGAGGAGCTTTGTTAGTAGGTCCTCCTGGGACAGGAAAAACTTTACTTGCAAGAGCTATTGCAGGAGAAGCAGGTGTACCATTTTTCACAATATCTGGTTCAGATTTTGTGGAAATGTTTGTAGGAGTTGGTGCATCAAGAGTTAGAGATATGTTTGAACAAGGCAAAAAAAATTCTCCGTGTATAATCTTTATTGATGAAATCGATGCTGTTGGTAGAAGTCGTGGAGCAGGTTTAGGTGGTGGAAACGATGAAAGAGAGCAAACGCTTAATCAGCTTTTAGTAGAGATGGATGGGTTTGATACAAACGAAGGCGTAATCATAATTGCTGCAACTAATAGACCTGATGTTTTAGACCCTGCTTTACTGAGACCAGGAAGATTTGACAGACAAGTTGTTGTATCAAATCCCGATATAATAGGTAGAGAAAAAATATTAAAAGTACACGTGAAAAAAATTAAGATGGCTCCAGATGTAAATTTAAGAACCATTGCAAGAGGAACTCCAGGTTTTTCAGGAGCAGACTTAGCAAATCTTGTTAATGAGGCAGCATTGTTGGCTGCGAGAAAAAATAAGAGAATAGTTACTTTAATGGAGTTTGAGGAAGCAAAAGATAAAGTAATGATGGGTGCTGAAAGAAGATCCATGGTCATGACTGAGGATGAGAAAAAACTTACAGCATACCATGAGGGTGGACATGCACTGGTTTCATTTAATATGCCTAGTTACGATCCAATTCACAAAGCAACAATAATTCCTAGAGGAAGAGCTTTGGGTATGGTGATGAATTTACCTGAGAGAGACAAGCATGGATATTCCATAAAATATCTTAAAGCTAGGTTAGCAGTCTGCTTTGGAGGCAGAGTTGCAGAAGAACTTATTTTTGGTAAAGATGATATTACTACAGGTGCTGGTGGAGGAACAGGATCTGATATAAATCAAGCAACTCAACTCGCAAGAGCTATGGTGACTAAATATGGTATGAGTGAGGAAATGGGGCCCGTTGAATATGGTGAAAATCAAGAAGAGGTATTTCTAGGTAGATCAGTAACACAGACCCAATCTGTATCTGAGGAAGTTGCACAAAAAATTGACAAAGAAATAAGAAAGCTTGTCGATGAGGGCTATAATCAAGCAAAAAAAATATTAACAGAAAAAATAGATGATCTACATAAGATTGCTAAAGCTTTGATTACATATGAAACTTTGACTGGGGAAGAAATTGAAAATATCATCAACAAAAATATATATCCAAAAGATAAATTGTCTGAAAAACCAGAAGACAAGGATGACAAAAGTTCTGCTTTAGGAGCAATGGGTTTAAAACCAAAAATTGTTCATTAAAAAATAATGGAAAGATATTACACAAGAGCGTGTAATTTCTACTATGGTAATCTCTCAAAAGAATTAGTAAAAAGAAAAAAAACTATACCCTTACATCAGATTAAAGAAATATCTTTTGATAATATAGAAATTATAACTAGAAAGTCAAAAAAAAGAATTTCTATAGATAAAATTAAATATTTACCTAAAAATTTAAGGAATAAAATAAACTTAGATTTAAAAAAAATTAATTCAAAAAAAAAAAACTTTTCCAACCTAAATTTTAAAAAAATTCCAAATATATTAGGAGTGTTAAATCTAACTCCTGATAGTTTCTCAGACGGTGGAAAATTTAATACAAAAAAAAAGGGAATAAATCATGCAATGGACCTTTATAAGAAAGGAGCTGATCTAATTGATGTTGGTGGTGAGTCGACTAGGCCAGGATCTAAGCCTATTACTGAAAAAACTGAGTGGGTTAGAATTAACAAAATTTTGAAATCAATTGTAAAAAAATTACCAGTTTCTTTAGACACAAGAAAATCTAAAATCATGGAAAGAGGCATTACATTAGGGGTTAAGCTAATAAATGATGTTTCTGGACTTAAATACGACTCTAAAACTTTGACAGTTCTTAAAAAAAATAAAATTCCTTTTGTAATACAGCATTCAAAGGGGATACCAGAGAATATGCAAAAAAATCCTAATTATAAAAATGAATTATTAGATATTTACGATTATTTTCAGCAAAAAATTGAGTTAATTAGATCTAAAGGCATAAAACATAATAATATAATTTTAGATCCAGGTATTGGATTTGGAAAAAATCTGAAACATAATATGAATCTATTCAAAAGAATTTCTATTTTCCATTCTCTTGGTTTTCCTGTACTTGTTGGGAATTCTAGAAAAAAATATATCAAGGATATTTCTAAAGAGAATGATAGTAAAACTAGAATTGGTGGAACGATAGCATCTTCAATATTTTTAATGATGCAAGGTATACAGATATTAAGAATTCATGATGTAAATGAAGTAATGCAAGGAATTAAAGTTTTCAGGAAGCTAATTAAAAATTAATGACAAAAAAGTACTTTGGAACTGACGGAATTAGAGGGGCTATAAATAGCAAACATATAAATGGAGATATGTTTTTTAAATTTGGGCTTGCAAGTGGAACTTATTTCAAATCTCAAAAAAAAAAGAAACAAATTGCGATAATAGCTAAAGATACCAGATTATCTGGTTACACTCTAGAACCTGCACTTGTTTCTGGCTTAGCATCTGCTGGTATGCATGTTTATACCCTTGGGCCTTTGCCGACTAATGGGCTGGCAATGCTTACAAAAGAAATGAAGGCTAATATGGGTATAATGATTACAGCTTCACATAATCCTCACTATGACAATGGATTAAAATTGTTTGGTCCTGATGGAATGAAATTATCAGATAAAATTGAAAAAAAAATTGAAAGTCTTATAGACAAAAAAATTTCAAAACACTTATCTCAACCTAAAAAGTTAGGACGAGTTAAAAGATTGGAAACTGGAACAAATAAATACATTAAAATATTACAAAAAAATTTCACAAAAGAGTTTAATCTAAGAGGATTAAGAATCGTTATTGATTGTGCTAATGGTGCTGGCTATAAAGCAGGGCCCGAATTATTAAAATCACTAGGAGCTAAAGTAATACCAATAGGTGTTAATCCAAACGGTTTAAATATAAACCAAAACTGTGGTTCAACTTTTCCAAAAAAAATTAGATCAGCTGTTAAAAATCATAAAGCTCACATTGGTATATCTTTAGATGGAGATGCTGATAGAATTATAATGTGTGATGAGAAAAGTAACATTATAGATGGAGATCAAATTATTGCCGCTCTAGCAACAAGGTGGAAAAATAAAAAAATGTTAAAAGGTGGGGTAGTTGGAACTTTAATGTCAAACTATGGTCTAGAAAAATATTTTAAATCAAAGGGGATAAAATTTATTAGGGCTAATGTTGGCGATAGATATGTTAAAGAAAAAATGAAAAAATATAGATACAATCTTGGTGGTGAACAATCAGGTCATATTATTTTAGGTAAATTTGCGACTACCGGTGATGGTTTGCTTGTGGCTTTAGAAGCTCTTTTTGCATTAAGGAAGGGAAAAAAAGCAAGTGAATTTTTTGATAAATTTCAAAAGACACCCCAGCTTTTAGTAAATATTGATGTAAAAGACAAAAATATTATTAATAAACCTGAGATAAAAAGAACCATAAGGAGAATGGAAAAACTGATTAAGGGTAAAGGAAGAATTTTGGTTAGAAAATCAGGCACGGAGTCTAAAATAAGAATTATGGGGGAAAGTGAAAATAAAACACTTTTATCCGAGTGTATTAAAATTATATCAAAACAATTAAAACAAATTGAATCCAAAATCTAAAATTTTAATTATTGCAGGTTCAGACTCCTCAGGTGGAGCAGGTATCCAGGCTGATATAAAAACTGTGACTGCCCTTGGATCTTATGCTATGACAGCTATAACTGCAGTTACAGCACAAAACACTACAGGTGTAAAATCGATTATTGAAATTGATCCAAAAGATATTTTCAATCAAATTATTTATACTTGCGAAGATATAAGACCTGAAGCAATAAAAATAGGTATGTTACACTCTACAAGAGTTATTAGATCGGTACTAAAGGCTTTAGAAATTATTAAAATAAAGAAAATTATTTTGGACCCAGTTATGGTTGCAAAAGGTGGAGCTAAATTAATAGATGATAAGGCGATTAAATTATTAAAATTAAAGTTAATTAAAAAAGTATTGCTAGTAACTCCCAATATCCCAGAATTAGAAATTTTGACTAAAACGAAAATTTTAAATAAAGAAGATATGGTTTACGCCGCTAATAAACTTTTAGAATTGGGAGCGAAAAATGTGCTTGTTAAAGGAGGACACCTTGCAAACAAAAATGTTATTGATATTTTTATTAATAAAAGAGATATCAAATTTTTTAACAATAACAGATATAAAACCAAAAATACTCATGGTACTGGTTGTACTTTGTCTAGTGCCATTACAACTTTTCTGTCGTGTGGAAAAGCAATAAAGAAATCTTGTGAGCTTGGTATTATGTATGTAAATTCAGCAATTAAATCTAACCCTAAATATGGAAAAGGTCATGGCCCAATTAACCATCTCACTTCTCTTAAAATAAAAACGAAGTTTAAATAATGAAAAATATAGTTGTTGTTGGATCTCAATGGGGTGACGAAGGTAAAGGAAAAATTGTTGATTGGTTGTCGGAACAAGCTGATGTAGTAATAAGATTTCAAGGAGGTCACAATGCTGGACATACTCTAGTAATTGATGGGGTAGTTTATAAGCTAAGATTACTACCATCTGGGATAGTCAGAAAGGGTAAAATATCAATAATTGGGAATGGTGTTGTCATAGATCCTTGGGCCCTATTAGAGGAAATTAAAGAAATAAAATCTAAAGGTGTAGAAGTAAACGCAAATAATTTTATTATTTCTGAGTCTGCAAATTTGATTTTGCCTTTTCACAGGGAAATGGATGAAATTAGAGAGGATGCAGCGGGTAAAAGTAAGATCGGGACAACTAGACGAGGAATTGGACCTGCATATGAAGATAAAGTTGGCAGAAGATCAATAAGAGTTATGGATTTAAGGTCTGAAAAAAATTTAGATCAAAGACTTGAGTCAGTATTAATTCACCACAATGCAATAAGAAAAGGTCTAGGAAAAAAAATTTTTGAAAAGGATCAGTTAAAGACTGATTTACTTAAAATTGCACCTAGAATATTAGAATTTTCACAACCTGTATGGCTTAAAATTGATGAATTCAAAAAACAAAATAAGAAAATTTTATTTGAGGGTGCTCAAGGTGTTTTGCTTGATGTTGACCATGGAACATATCCTTTTGTAACTTCTTCAAATACTGTTGCATCAAGTGCAGCTACAGGAACAGGCTGTGGACTTAACTCGATAAATTATGTGCTTGGAATTACAAAAGCTTATACAACAAGAGTTGGAGAAGGCCCGTTCCCAACAGAACTAACAGATAGCATTGGTGAACTATTAGGTACGCGAGGAAAAGAATTTGGAACTGTCACAAGTAGAAAAAGAAGATGTGGATGGTTTGATGGTGTTTTAGTTAGACAAACAATTAAAATTTCAGGTATTAATTCTATTGCTTTAACAAAATTAGATGTTTTAGACGAATTAGATGAAATTAAGATGTGTATTGCTTACGAGCTTAATGGTAAAAAATTAGATTATTTACCTGCTGCTGTCGAGGATCAAATAAAAATAAAACCTATTTATAAAACGTTTCAAGGGTGGAAAGTTTCTACAAGCGGTGTAAAAAATATGGATCTACTGCCCGAAAACGCAAAAAAATATATCTTCGCAGTGGAGGACTTTATTGGTGCAAAAGTATCTAGTATTTCAACGAGCCCAGAAAGGGATGATACAATTTTAATTGAAAATCCTTTTGATATTTAATTTGTAGGCAATAGATTTTTTGACTTTGCTAATAGTAACATGTGTTTTTGAAGTTTTTCAAATGCTCTATTTTCTATCTGTCTGACTCTTTCTCTGCTAATTTTATATTTCTGACTTAAATCCTCTAAGGTCGTCGGATCATCATTTAGTCTTCTTGAGTATAAAATCTCCCTTTCCCTTTCATTAAGAACTTTAATCGAGTCCTTCAATAAATCTTTTCTTTGTTCCATTTCCTCATGATGAGCATATTTTAAATCGTGATCAAGTTCCTTGTCTTCTAACCAGTCCTGCCATTCATCCCCATCTTCACCAACTTGAGCATTAAGAGAGAATTCTTTACCTGAAAGCCTTCTATTCATCGAAACCACCTCATCTTTACTCACATCAAGTTTATTAGCGATATGATTTACGTGCTCATCTCTTAAATCACCCTCAGTTTCTGGAGAAATTTGATTTTTAATTTTTTTTAAATTAAAAAATAATTTTTTTTGTGCAGTTGTAGTACCGATTTTAACAAGACTCCATGATCTTAAAATATATTCCTGAATTGAAGCTTTGATCCACCACATCGCATAAGTTGCTAATCTAAAACCTTTTTCTGGCTCAAATTTTTTCACTGCTTGCATCAAGCCTACATTTCCTTCTGAAATCATTTCGTTTACAGGTAATCCGTATCCTCTATACCCCATTGCTATCTTTGCAACTAATCTTAAGTGACTAGTAACTAGTTTTTCTGCAGCTTTGATATTTCCAGTTGTTTTCCAATTTTTTGCAAGCATATACTCTTCTTCTGCAGCTAACATTGGAAATTTTTTGATTTGTTCCAAATATGCATTTAGACCACCCTCATTAGAAAGTGTTGGTAGATTATTGCTAATTGTTGCGTTCATTGAAATGTTTATTTAATTTATTATAATTAATTTTCAATGATTTATTTTTCAGTATTTCTCAGCTTTTTTAAAATATTATTAAGGTCTTTTGGTAAAAGTGAGGAAAATATCATTGGTTTTTTAGTGCTAGGATGTGTGAAGCCTAAGGTTTTTGCATGAAGAAATTGTCTTTTTAATTTGTAAATTGAATTTTGCAGATCTAAATCAATATTTTTTAATTTTTTATATTTTTTTTTATATTTATCATCACCTACTATATTGTTACCCTTATAACTCATATGTACTCTGATTTGATGTGTTCTCCCAGTTTCTAATTTACATTCAACTAAACTTAAAGTTGGTATCATTTCATTTTCAAAAACTTCAACAGTCTTATAATTAGTAATAGCTTTTTTACCTTTAAAACTACTAACCGTCATTAGTTGTCTATTTTTTGGACTACGGGTAATAAAAGTTTCAATTCTTCCATATGACGGTCTAAGTTTACCCCATATTAAAAGCTGGTAGACTCTTGTAATTGTGTGATCGTTAAATTGTTTTGATAAATTTTCATGAGTTTCATTGTTTTTTGCAATTACAATCAAACCAGAGGTGTTCTTATCAATTCTATGAACAATACCAGGTCTCAACTCATCACCTATGTTCGATAAAGAGTTTTTGTTATAACTCATTAAGGCATTAACGATTGTTTTATCATAGTTTCCAGCTCCTGGATGCATTATTATGCCAGCAGGTTTATCAATTACTAATAAATCTTTATCTTCATAAATTATTTTTAATCTAAATTTATAAGGCTTAAGAGATGCTGTCTCTGGTTCTGGGATTTGAAGATCTATAAAGTCACCAACAGAGACTTTTTTTGAAGGACTTTTAATAATTTTATTATTTAATTTTAATTTTTCTTTAAGTATTAAATTTTTAATCCTAGTTCTGCTGATAAATTCATCTCTTTTATTAATTAAAACATCAACTCTTAAATTTTTCTCTTTCTCTTCAACTATAAAACTAATGTTTTTTTCCATAAAATATAATATTAATACTATATGCGTCTGTAGCTCAACTGGATAGAGCGCCTGACTTCGGATCAGGAGGTTCTGGGTTCAACTCCTAGCAGGCGCACCAACTATTCTCCCATATTTATTAAAGTTCCTTTAGTTCGAGCTCTTAAAAAAGATAAATAGAATAGGACTATTCCAATAACTAAATAGACTAGGTTTAACAAATATGCTTGTTTTAAATTTACATAATCTATTGATCCATTTAAGAGGATATTTCTAGTTTCATCAAAAATATAAACAAGCGGTAAACATTTTGCTATGAATTGAAATAGATCTGGTAGAATTTCTATTGGATAGTAAATGCACCCCAGAGGAGCTAACAAAAATAATGATGACCATGCAATATTTTCAAAAGATGGACCAAATCTAATTAGTCCTGAACTCACAAATAATCCAAGTGTTATCCCAAATAGATATAAACTTATGAATAAGAATAAAAGTGGCAAACCCAATTTTAAAATCGACACACCAAATAGAGGGGAGGTTAACATGATTGCAGGAACCAATCCTATTAAAGTCCTTATCAAAGCAGTAAAAATTAATGAAACAATAATTTCTTTAAGCTTTAGGGGAGCAATAAACAAATTTGTGAAATTTCTACTCCAGATTTCTTCTAAAAAAAGCATATTAAAACTAATGCTTGATCTAAAAAGAATATCGTAAAGTATTGCACATGTTAAAATTATTCCCAAAGTATTACTATAGTAGTCACTATGTATTGAGAAGAATTTTGAGATAAAACCCCACAAAATTATTTGAATTGTTGGCCAATAAATTAAATCCAAAATTCTTGGCAAAGAACTTTTAATTAAATAAAAATGTCTAAGGAAAAGACCATACATTTTATTAAAATTCATAC
>LULK01000018.1_pt1 | contig 74943 bp, 75 predicted proteins | sample 728181 | NCBI WGS metagenome assembly LULK01 (sample SAMN03860291, study PRJNA289734) | marine metagenome | biome: seawater column; feature: ocean; material: water; isolation source: Red Sea water column Station 169 - depth 10m | place: Saudi Arabia: Red Sea | collected 2011-10-15 | depth 10 m | reverse complement strand
TATAGAGCCGTGGTAGACCACCACGTTGATAGGCTGGGTGTGGAAGTGCGGTAACGCATGTAGCTGACCAGTACTAATAACTCAATTGGCTTAATTTATGCACTGAAAAAAATTTTTATACTATAGTAACTTTGATTGTCACAACTTCATTAAATAACGATTTTAATTTGTATCCCATTATTGATTTAGTGATTGAAAATATTTAAATTTATATTTTTAAAATCTTATGAAAATTAGTCAAAAAATATTTAATGTAATATCAAAACATTTTAAACTACCTTTAAATCTCCACGAGCCTTATTTACCAAAAAATCAAACTTTATTAACTCTTAAAAAGTGTATTAATGAAAATCATATTTCAACATTTGGAAGTCATAATAATAAATTTGAGAAATTAATATCAAATTTTACAAAATCTAAAAATGTGGTGTCTGTATGCAATGGTACGTCGGCAATTTATTTATCTTTGATATCGTTAAATATAAAAAAAGATGATGAGGTTTTAATTCCATCATTTAATTTTGTTGCAAGCACAAATGCTACCTTGGCGGCAGGAGGATGTCCCCATTTTGTAGATATCGATTTTGAAAGTTTTGGAATAGACGCAACTAAGTTAGATAATTATTTAAAGATTAAAACTTATAAGGATGGAAAGTTTTTTTTTAATAAATTAACGAATAGACCAATAAAATATATTATACCAACTCATGTTTTTGGACATATTTGTGATATTAAAAAATTATTAAAAATTTGTAAAAAATATAACCTAAAGATGGTTGAAGACGCATCAGAAGCCTTAGGATCTTTTTATAAAAAAAAACATGCTGGAACATTTGGTGAGCTAGGAGTCATTAGTTTTAATGGCAATAAAATTGTAACAACGGGAGGTGGAGGAGCTATTTTGTGCAAAAACTCAAAAATTGCAAAGAAAATTCGACATATATCATCCACATCAAAAAAAAAACATCCTTGGAGACTAATTCATGATGAATTCGGATTTAATCTTCGTATGCCTAACATTAATGCAGCGATTGGCATCAACCAGATGATAAATTTAAAAAAAACTTTAAAAAAGAAAAGAAAATTATTTGAATTATATAGTAAAATTTTTGTTGGTTTAAATGAGATAAGTTTATTTAAAGAGCCTAAAAATAGATTATCAAATTATTGGTTACAAACAATTGTAATTAAAGACACAAAAAAAATAAAAACAAAATCAATAATAAAATATTTGAGAAAAAAAGGTATTGAGGTTAGACCTGGCTGGTGCGCAATGACCAAGCTAGAACACTTGAAAAATTATCCCAGAATGAACTGCAAAAACTCCGAAATATTAGAAAACAAAATAATTAATATTCCGAGTGGACCAAATTTAATTTATTAATTTTTAAAATGAATATTGCACTGTTTGCCGATGGATTATGGGGTCTTAATATTTTAAAATATATATTAAGATCAAAAAGTTTAAAACTTAAATTTCTTTGTGTTAGACAAAAAGAAACTCTGCCAGCTTTAAAAGTTTTTGCAAAAAAAAATAATATTAAAGTTTTTAAAGTTAAAAATGTAAACTCAAAAAAATTTATTTTAGAAATTAAAAAGTTTAAAATCAATTTAGTGGTATCAATGTCTTTTAACCAAATTTTTAATGAAAATTTTTTAGAAAATAATAAGGTAATTAATTGTCATGCTGGAATGCTCCCATTTTATAGAGGTAGAAACCCAATAAATTGGGCTATTATTAACGGTGAGAAATTTTATGGTGTTACAATACACTTCGTTGATAAAAATATTGATACTGGAGATATTATTCTTCAAAAAAAATACAGGATTTTTAAAAATGATACTTATAAGACTATTTTGAACAAGTCTGCTTCAAGATGCTCAAATCTTTTGTCGAAAGCTATATTTTTGTTATCGAAAAAAAATAATAAATTAAAAATAGTGAAACAAAAATCTATAAGTAAAAAAGGCTCATATTTTTTTAAAAGAAAACCAGGTGATGAAATAATTGATTTAAATCTAAAAATAGAGCAGCTAATAAACTTTGTAAGAGGACTTGTGCATCCAGGACCATATGCAGTTTTAAAAAATAAAAATAAATATTATAAAGTAATCAGCGCAAAAAAAGTTAATTACAATAAGAGAAAAAAAAATTTATATAATAATGTGATAGAAATAAATAGCAAATTTGCAATAGTTAATTGCTCAGATGGATTTGTTAAATTAAATTTCTTAAAAAAATGAAAAAAAAAATAAATATATTAGCAATCACTAGCACAAGAGCAGACTTTGGCATTTTATCAAATTTATTAAATAAAATTAACAATGATAAGTTTTTTAATTTTAATTTAATAGTAACTGGCTCCCATACATCTAAAAAATTTGGCAATAGTTATTCAGAGATACCTAAAAATTTAAAATTAATAAAAGTTAATTTTAATTTTTTAAAGGACGACCAACAGAATATAGCGAATAATTCTGCAATAATTATAAAAAAAACTTCTAAGATTATAAGAAATAAAAAACCTGACTTATTTTTAATATTAGGAGATAGATATGAAATTTTTTGCGCAGCATACTCTGCATTGATTAATTATTTACCGATAGCACACATTCATGGAGGAGAGTTGACACAAAATTCATTAGATGATGCTTTAAGACATGGTATTTCGAAAATGTCAAATATTCACTTTGTTTCGCATAAAAAATATAAGAATAGATTAATTCAATTAGGTGAGAACAAAAAAAATATTTTTTGTTTTGGTGGTTTAGGTGCTGAAAATATAAAAAAATTAAATGTTGTTGATAAAAAAAAGTTAGAAAAATTATATAATATAAAATTTAAAAGAAGAAATATTTTAGTCACTTATCATCCAGAGACGATTAAGCATACAAATAATCTACAAAAATTTAAAATACTAATAAAAGCTTGTTACAAATTAGAAAAGATTAATTTCATTTTTACTTATCCTAATTTTGATCATGGTAGTCGTGATATTATTAATTTATTAAAAAAACAGAAAAATAAAAAAAATATAACAGTTATAAAAACATTTGGTCATCAAAACTATTTAAGTTTATTAAAACATTGTGACTTAATGATTGGTAACTCTTCTAGTGGTATATTAGAAGCACCAAGTCTAAGAAAATTCGCAATAAATATTGGAGATAGGCAAACCGGCAGAGAGTTTTCTAACAATGTTATAAATTGCAAAATGAATATGTCTGAAATTATAAAAAAAATTAATTATGCTTATGTCATTAAAAATAATAATAGAATAAAAAATATATACTACAAAAAAGACTGTGCTAATAAAATTTTAAAGACCTTAAAAAATATAAATTACAATAAAATTTATCCAAAAAAATTTGTAGATTTAAATATGAAAGTTATATAATCATTTCTTATGAAAATATCTCATAGGCATATAGGTTATGAACATGAGCCAGTTTTTGTAGCCGAACTTGGCATAAATCATAATGGAAATTTAAAAACTGCTTTTGAAATAGTTGATATGGCTAAAGAGTGTGGGGTAGAGATACTTAAACATCAAACTCATGTAATAGAAGATGAAATGTCCAGTGCAGCTAAAAAAGTTATACCTGGAAATTCCACAAAGTCTATTTATGAAATTATGGAAGAGTGTTCGTTAAATGAAGAAGATGAAAAAGAGTTAATGCAATACGTGCTAAGTAAAGACATGATTTTTATCAGCACTCCGTTCTCAAGAGCAGCGGCAGATAGATTAGAAAAGTTTAATGTTCCAGCTTACAAAATAGGATCGGGTGAATGTAATAATTATCCTTTGATTGAACATGTTGCAAAGTTTAAAAAACCAATAATTTTAAGTACAGGCATGAATACAATAGAAACTATAAAACCAGCAGTAGAAATATTTGAGAAAGAGCAAATTGATTATGCGTTAATGCACACTACAAATTTATATCCAACACCATACCATCTAGTAAGACTTGGAGCATTAAACCAACTGAAAAGCGAATTTCCTAATGCTGTAATTGGTTTATCAGATCATACAGATAACAATTATTCCGCATATGGAGCACTAGCACTTGGAGCGTCAATTATAGAAAAACACTTTGTAGATAGTAAAAAAAGACCTGGTCCCGACATAAGTTGTTCAGTAGAACCTAATGATGTTAAAAAAATAATAGAAGCTTCGAAAATTCTTTTTAAAGAAAGGGGTGGAAATAAAAATAAATTGATTCCTGAAGAAAAAGTAACATCAGATTTTGCATACGCGACAGTAGTTGCAATAAAAGATATTAAAGAAAACGAGATTTTAAATATGGAAAATATTTGGGTAAAAAGGCCAGGTTCAGGAAAAATTTTAGCTAAAGATTTTAAAAGTTTATTGGGAAAAAAGGTAAATAAAAATATTCCTAAAGATAAACATTTAAATCCAGACGATATTTCTAATTAAATTTAAATGGGCTCTTTAATATCAATTTCACTTGAATTAGATGAAGAGTTCAAATCTTCATTGCAAAGACTTCATAATATCTTAGAAAAAAAATTAAATATTAAACATTATTCAAACAATCACTCAGAACCACATATAAATATTTTGTCGGGAAAATGCACGAAAATTAATAATATAAATAAAATAAAAATAAAAAAAAAATACAAAACTAATATAAACTTTATAGGGGTAGGAATTTTCCCAACAACAAAATCAAACATAGTTTACTTAAGATTTGAATATAACTTATTTCTTAAAAATTTACGAAAACAAATATTTAAAAAATTTAAGAACAAGTTTAAAAAGATAGATAAAACCTCGACAGATTTACTTTGGGTACCAAAATGCACTATAGCATCATGTGATGTTAGCAATCAAAAACTGGGAAAGTTAATTCATATTTTAAATAATTACAAATTTAGAAAGTTTACTAAACCTATAAAGATAAGTATTTTAGATTATTCAAAAAAAGAAATTAAAATATCAGAATTAAAGTTATGATTTATAAAGAAACAAATTGGAGAAAGGCCATCTTAAATAAATCCGCAAAAATTAAAATAGCTATAAAATGCCTAAACAAAACAGGACTTCAAATTATACTAGTTGAGAGTAATAATAAATTTCTTGGAACAATAACTGATGGTGATATTAGAAGGGGATTAGTCAATGGGCTAAGTTTAGATGATACTATCGAGAAAATTACTTTTAAAAACTCAGTAATTACAAATGAAAATGTAAATTTATCATCAATTACGAATTTAATGAATATTAATTCAATAAAATCTTTACCAATCGTAGATAAAAAAAAAAAAATTTGTGGACTATACTCTGCCAAGCTAAATGAAAGTTATACAAAAAAGCCAACTGTTATTTTTATGGCAGGTGGAAAGGGGGAAAGGCTACTTCCTTTAACAAAAAAAATTCCAAAAGGAATGCTAAAAATTAATGGTGTGCCAATGATGGAGGTTATATTAAAAAAATTTATAACCGAAGGATTTACTGAATTTGTATTTTCTGTAAATTATCTATCTAAAAAAATAATTGACTATTTTAAAGATGGCAAAAAATGGAATATTAACATTAAATATTACAAAGAAAAAAATTTCCTAGGGACAATTGGCTCAATTTATTTTCTAAAAAAAAATTTAGGAAGTAATTTTATAGTTATAAATTGCGATGTTATAACTAACGTTCAAATTATGGATATGTTTATATATCATTTGAATAATAAAGCTGATGCCACAATTGGATCAAGAGTTTTAGAGACAAAAAGTGCTTTTGGACATATAAAAACTAATGGCTTTGAAATCGTTGGATTTGAAGAAAAACCTCTTGAAAAAAAATTCATTAACGCTGGTATATATATTTTTAACAGAAATATATTAAAATTTTTTAAAAAAAAAAGAAGAAAAGATATTAATGAACTCATTGAAGATATGCTTCTAGATAGAAAAAAACTTTTAGTATTTCCAATCCATGAAAAATGGGACGATGTTGGTAGACACAAAGATTTAAAAAAACATAACAATTAAATTATGATGAAAAAAAAAAATGTACTTGAACAATATAAATTACCTAAAGAAGTAAAATTTTGTAAAATTTGTACAATTTCTAATCAAAGACCACGTATCAATTTTGACAAAAATGGAGTTTGCTCTGCTTGTAGCTTTTCTAAATTTAAAAAAAAAGGTATTAATTGGAAATTAAGAGAAAACGAATTATCAAAACTCTGTGATAAATATAGAAAGAATAATGGAGAATACGATGTTGTTGTGCCATGCTCAGGCGGGAAAGATGGTAGTTATGTTGCCCACCAATTAAAATACGAATATGGAATGAACCCAATTTGTGTTACTTGGGCACCTATGGTTTATACTCCTTTAGGAAGAAAAAATTTAGATAATTTTATAAACGCTGGTTTTAATCATGTTTTAGGAACATCGGATCCAATAGTTACAAAGAAATTAACATATTTATCTTTCAAAGAATTAGGAGATCCTTTTCAACCATTTATTTACGGTCAGGCGAATTTTCCATTATTCATGGCTCTAACTTATGATGTTAAATTAATTATGTATGGAGAAAATGGTGAAGTTGAATATGGCGGTGATATGAAAAGAGCTTATGTTCCAACAAGAGTTATTAAAGATTATAACAAGCATTATTTTTCAGGCATTAGCCCAACATTTTGGGAGAAACATAACATTTTAGGTAGGGATCTATATCCATTTAAAGGACCTTTAGAAAATAAAGTTTCTGAAAATAATATAGAGATGCATTTTTATGGATATTATAAATTTTGGGACCCTCAAGAAAACTTTTATTATGCACAAAAACATACAGGTTTTTCAGTAAATGAGGAGAGAACCGAAGGAACTTACTCTAAGTATGCAAGTTTAGATGACAAACTTGACGGATTTCATTTTTATTTAGCTTTTATTAAATTTGGAATTGGCAGAGCAACATCAGATTCAGCTCACGAAATAAGAGATGAAAAAATAACTAGAGAAGAAGGCATTGCTTTGGTAAAAAAATATGATGATGAGTTTCCTAATAAATATTATAAGTTATTTCTTGAATACTGTGATATGGACGAAAGTGAATTTAATGAAATTATAGACTCATGGAGATCAGATCATATATGGAAGAAAGTAAATAATAAATGGATGTTAAAAAAACCTATTTGGGAAACTATTTAAAATATTTGCTGACTTTTAGTGTATAAACATCCTTAAGCTTGGGAATTTTAATATTTACTTTACTAGATTTCGTTCTCTTAAAATATTTTCGAATAGCACTATCAGTAAAATCTTTTTTTCTTGAAAATCTAATATTTAGCTCTTTATTTTGCTTTAACGGCTTTATTTTATGAATTTTTTTATTTGATATGTAATATAATAACGAATTTATTACAGATTTAGTCGTAGACATCGAATAAATAAAAGGATTTGGATAAAACTCTGAAACAGCGTTATATAATATTGGTCCTCCATCTAAGTTTTTGTTCAATAAATGCACAGTAGAGCCAACATGATCAAAATTATTGTCATATAATGCCCAAAAATTGCAATCTGCACCCTTATAATAAGGAGAAACACCCATGTGAATATTTATTGCTTTTTTTTTAACTAAATAATTAAGCAACCAACCTTTTATAAAACTTGAACCAAAAACAATATAAATATCACTTTGTAAAAATTTTTTAATATCGTTCTTTTTTACAAAATTAAGATCTCCGTATTGCAGTATTTTTATGTTAATTTTTTTATCTAGTTTTATATCATTATCTCTAAAAATTAGACTTTCAGCATTTCTGACTTTCTTAAAGTAAATCTCTTTTATTTTTGAGTTATTGTAAAATGTTTTATTTGAACCATGATACAAAGTAGTTGTCTCTAAAATGACATTTAATTGACTGCAAACTTTTTTTAATGAGTTAATTAAATAAATATGTCTTTTATGGTTAGAAGTAAAAAGAGTAATCTTCATAATTTATACCTTTTAACAATTTCAGCGTGATCAATTCTTGATAATTCTAAATTAGATTTATTTGATATATTTGCATCATCATACATTATCTGTCTAAAACCAAATTTAATTCCTAACTTTTTTAGTAATTTTAATGTTTTATTATTATATGAGCCATTGGGGTGACTCATTGACCATATATTTTTAATGCCAATTTGTTTTAAGTATTTAATATTTTTTTTGTATTCTATATTCTGTTGATACTCTGATAAATTTTTTAAAAAAGTAGGATGTGAATGTGAGTGTAGGCCTATTTCATGTCCTAGATTTTGTAAATTTATTAAATCTTTTTTACTCATCAACAATTTTTTTGATAACTTTTTATAATTAAACTTTTTTTTCTTGAAGAAAACAAACATTATTTTCTTATATTTTTTCTCGTTTAAAAATCTATCTCGTAAAAATCTAAACTTAATGTCTTCTTCTGTATAAAAACTAAAATTTTTTTTCCATTCATTCATTTGAATTTTATTTTTCTTAAAAAAATTTGAAATTTTACTTTCAGCATATATTTTTAAAACTTCTTTGTAGAAATCTTTGTAAAACTTTGAAAAATTTTTATAATACTTTTGTCTAAAATATCTAAAAATTTCATGAAAATTTATCTCACCAAAAATTGCGTTTGAATAAATAAAAAAAAAAGCTTTAATTTTATATTTTTCCAGAACTGGTAAAGCAATATCAATTTGCGATTTTAGACAGTCATCAAAGGTAATACATACTTTATTAGTTTTTAAAATTTTTTTTTTGCTATTTTTTAATGATATTGGATTAACAATATTTTGTATTTTAATAACTTTTAAAATTTTTTCGAATTGATTTGCGGTGATAGATCCCTGACTCTTTTTGTGATTTTTTTTGTCATGTAAGTGATGAAACATTAATCCATGAAAGAAACTATTATTTCCATTAAAATAATTTGCTTTTGACATACAATAATATAATAAATTAAAAATTAAATATTTTATATACTGGTTATATATTTAAAATTAAACTTAAAAGATTTCGATTTCAATAATGAGAATTATACCTCGTCTAGATGTTAAAAACGACAAGCTTGTTAAAACTATTTGCTTAGAAGGTCTGAGAAAAATTGGAGATCCAAACCAGTATGCAAGAACTTACGCTAATGATGGTGCTGACGAGTTGCTTTTTATGGATATTGTGGCCAGTTTATACGGAAGAAATAATTTATTTGAAATAATTTATAATATCTCAAAAGATATTTTTATACCATTGACTGTTGGCGGGGGCATTAGATCTGTCAAAGATGGCATAAAACTTTTAGAGAATGGCGCTGATAAAGTTGCTATAAATAGTGCAACTTTTATAAACAATAATTTAATTTCGGACCTAGCCAATCAAATTGGATCATCTTCGGTCGTTTTATCAATAGAAGCTAAAAAAATTAATGACGACTGGTATGCTTTTTATAATTCAGGAAGAGAAAATTCAAAGATTAAGGTAATTGATTGGATCCAGGAGGGTATAAATAAAGGCGCCGGCGAAATATTTTTAACCTCTGTTGACAAAGAGGGCACAGAAAATGGATTCGATTTAGATTTATTACATAGGATAAAATTGTTGAATATTAAGAAACCATTGATAATTTCTGGTGGCATAAGGGATAGAGAGGATATTATAGACGCTAATAACATTATTAATATCAGCGCGGTAGGAGTAGCTAGCATTTTACATTATAAAAAAAAAAAAATAAATGAATTAAGAATATAGGTGAAAAAAAAAAAAGCTTTAATAATAGATTATCAATCAGGAAATATACTTAGTGTTAAAAGAGCTATTGAATACTTAGGATATGAAGCAAAAATATCTTCTGATAAAAATTTAATATCTGACGCTGATAGATTAATTTTACCAGGGGTTGGACATTTTGGATTTGCGATGAAGAAACTAGAATTTTTTAAAGAGAGTATTTTAGAATTTTTAAATAAAAAAAAACCTTTCATGGGAATTTGTCTTGGAATGCAATTACTTTATGAAAAAAGCGAGGAAGATAATTTTTCTAATTACGGACTTAATATTTTTAAAGGTAAAGTTATTAAATTTCCCTCAGATAATTTGATAATTCCTCATATTGGATGGAATGGTATAAATCTAAATAAATATGATTTAGAACAAAAAATATTTAAAAATATAAGTGAGAATGCTAAGTTTTATTTTGTGCATTCTTTTCATTGTAATGATTTAGATGAAAGTACAAGAAATATTTATTCAAATTATATGGGAAATAAATTTATTTCATCAACTATAAAAGATAATGTGTTTGCATTTCAGTTTCACCCTGAAAAAAGCTCAACTCAAGGTTTACAAATTTACCGAAACTTTTTTTCAATATGAAAATTCTTGGAATAATAACTGCTAGAAAAAATTCAAGGAGAATAAAAAATAAAAATAGAAAAATTTTGGGAAATAAAATATTAGCAGAATATACATTTCAATTTGTAAAAAAACTAAATTTTTTATCCAATGTATTAGTTACGACTGATGATAATATTATCTTAGAAAAAGCAAAAAAATATTCTTTATTAGCTCCATGGTTAAGACCATCTAAGATATCTAAATCTACCAGTACATCTTACGAGACAGTGATGCACGCTCTTAATTGGTATAAAAATAATATTGGTAGAGTTGATGCTGTAGCACTCTTTCAGCCCACTTCACCATTTAGAAAGATAAAAACTATAAAAGAAGCATTTAGGTTATTTAAAAAATATAAAGGCTTAAATTCTATTGCTAGTGTTAGTTACACACAAAATAAAGTATTATTAAAAAATAAAAAGGGAAAATTCATTAATATGTTTTGTCCTAATGGTTTAATATTTATTATTTCTATAAAAGAATTAAAAAAATATAAATCTTTTTTAACAATCAATACAATTCCCTTAATTAACAATGATGCCGAAGAAACTTTAGATATTGACTATCCATCTGATTGGTCTCAAGCTATGAAAATATTAAAAAAACATGAAAAATAGAATATTTGTCACTGGTTCAGAGGGTTTTTTTGGAAGCACGCTCATAGAGCACTTAGTCAAAAAAAAACATAATATTTGTGCGTTGGTTCAATATAATTCTTTTCAGTCTATTGGGTGGCTAGAAAATTTAGATAAAAGTATAATAAAAAAAATAACAATCATTCACGGTGATATAAGAGATAAAGAATTTTTAGAGAAAAATATAAGAAATAATGATATAATTATTAATTTAGCTGCACTTATAGGAATTCCTTATTCTTTTACTGCTGCAAGAAGTTATATTGATACTAATATAACAGGTACATTTAATCTTTTAGAAGTTGCTAAAAAAAAAAAAATAAGGAAATTTATACAAACATCAACAAGTGAGGTTTATGGATCTGCAAAGTTTGTTCCAATGACAGAAGAACATCCAGTAAATCCTCAATCACCTTACGCAGCAAGCAAATCATCTTGTGACTCTCTTGTTTTATCTTATTATTACTCCTTTAATATACCAGTAACAATTTTAAGACCTTTTAATATATTTGGTCCAAGACAATCGCCTAGGGCAGTGATACCGACAATAATTTCTCAAGCATTAAAAAAAAATGTTAAGACGATTAAGCTTGGAGAATTAAAGTCTAAAAGAGATTTTACTTACGTTCTTGATACTGCAATAGCTTATGAAAAAGCATTATTTAACAAAAAATGCATTGGCGAGATAATAAATATTGGGAGTAACTTTGAGATTTCAATAAAAGATATTGCATCAAATGTTTTTAAAATTTTAAATAAAAAAGTTAAAATTTTAATTGACAATAAAAGATTAAGACCTTCAAGGAGCGAAGTTTACAGATTATATGCGTCTAACAAAAAAGCCAAAAAAATTTTAAATTGGAAGCCAAAATATTCAGGCAAAATGTATTTTAGAAAAGGCTTACAGCATACTATTAGTTGGTACATCAAAAATTCAAAATATTTCAAAAATTCCTCAAAGTATAAAATCTAAATGAAAAATATTGCAATGACAGGGTCCAGTGGATTTATTGGAAAGTATGTTTATTACTTTTTGAAAAAAAACAAAATTTCTGTAACTGCTTTTTCTAGAAAGAGAGTAAAAAATTTTAAATATATTTCAGATTATTCAAAAATTAATGGTAAATTCGATTTAATTCTGTATATGTCAGAGAATGCTAATAGTCTAGAATATGATAAGTATAAATATAATCAAATAAAAAAATATCAGAAAACTATCAAAAAACTTTCAAAAACATATAAAAGAAAATTGATTTATTTTTCCTCTGCTTCAATTTATTCTGATAAGAACAAAAGAAAAATTAAAGAAAATTTTAAAACATACGCTAATTCCAAATATTCGATCAATAAAATTATTTGTGAGAATATAGTTAGAAAAAATAATGGTACAATACTAAGATTAACAAACATAATTGGTAAAAATATGCCAAATAGAAACGTTATTTCTACTGTATTAAAACAATTAAAAAATAAAAATATTATTATACAGAATAAATATCCAGTTAGAGATTTTTTACACATAAATGATTTGGCAAACTTAATTTTAAAAATTATTAAAAAGCCAAAATCAGGAACTTACAATGTTGGTTTTGGAAAGGGTATCAATATTAATACTTTAGTTAAATTATTAATTAAAAAAAAAAATAAAAAAAAAAAAATTATTTCAATTGAAAAAAAATTTATTTTTTCTAAAAAAGTTCTTGATATACACAGAACAAGAAAAGCTTTTAATTGGAAGCCAAAAATAGATTTATCAAAAAATATAAAATTTGTTATATGAAACAAAAAATTGCAATATTTACAGGCAACAGAGCTGAATACGGCATGCAAAAACCTATAATTGAAGCTTTAAAACAAAGTAAGAAATTTAATTATTTATTGATTGTTTCAGGATCTCATCTTAAAAAAAAATTTGGTGAAACAATTAATCATATTAAGAAGGATGGTTTTAAAATTTCTTATAAAGTTAAATTGAATAATAAATCTGAAATTGACAAAAGTTATACAGCTTCCAATATATCCAAAATTATTTCAGACTTAACAAAAATATTAAAAAAAGAGAAACCAAGCGCTATGATTGTAAATGCAGATAGATTTGAAACTTTTGCGGCTGGAATTGCATCATCACAAATGAGTATACCAACAATTCATATTGAAGGTGGCGATGTTACTTCTGGTGGTACTTTAGACGATAATGTTAGACATGCTCTTACAAAATTAAGTCATTTACATTTTGTTACTAATAAAAAATCTTATCAAAATCTTTTAAGCTTAGGTGAGGAAAAATTTAGAATTTTCAATGTTGGCTTAGCTTCAAATGATTTAATAAATAAAAAACTATTTATAAATAAGAAAATAATTAAAAATAAGTTTAAATTAAAGTTTAGAAATACAATAATCTTCACGTTTCATTCATATGGACCAGATTTAATTAAAATAAAAAATGAAATCAATATTTTATGCCAATGTCTTGATTACTTATTAAAAAATAAATTTAATATAATCGCGACATATCCAAATAATGATCATGGATCAGATATAATCATTAGAAAATTAAAAAGATTTAAAAAAATAAATAAAAATGAAAATTTTAACTTAGTTAAATCGCTTGGAAATGAAATATTTTATTCGATACTTAATTTAAATAAAACTGAAAATGTTATTATGATGGGTAATTCTTCTTCAGGTATCAAGGAAAGTGCAATTTTTAAGTGCCCTGTAATAAATATTGGAGAAAGACAGGAAGGAAGATACAAGCCAATAAACGTGATTAATACAGAATGTAATAAAAAAAAAATCTTAAAAAATATTAAATACAGTTTACAAAATAAGAAATATAAAAATCTTTTAAAAAATCTCAAAAATCCTTATTTTAGAAAAACTTCAGGTAAAAAGATAGTCCAAGTATTATCTAAAATAAAATTAGATAAAAATATTTTAATCAAAAAACACCTCTTTTAGCTTGCTTTTTAAGTATAAATAATAAAACATGAAAGTGTTATTAAACAATAAATAATTATTAATTTCTTATTTACATGGTTTTCAAATTTTCAAACGATTTATCATTAAAAGAAGCAGAAATTAAAAGAGTTATAAAAAAAGAAAATGTATTTAATAATAAAATAGTTTTTGTTGATGGTTTTAGTGCCTCAGGCAAAACAATGGTATCTCCAATAATATCCTCAATGAAGAATGTTGAAAGCTTGATATATCCGTATGAAATTGAATGGATTTCAAGTTTTTTATATTCCAATAAAATTGACTCATTATCATACCAGGAATTTCTGAAACAATATGCTGATCATACAATCTATAACCAAATGATGGGAAGGAATTCAAACTTTAGGCCATCAGATATCTCTAGTGTTATTCAATCAAGAAAATTATTTGAATATTTTAAAAGAATATTTCAAAAAGGTGATAATGAAATTCCAAAAAAAATTTTAAATAAAAAACCTATTTTAAATTTTACAACTTCACACTTAATTTTTTTTATAAATGAAATAGGAAAAGCATTTGGTAATAGAGTATTATTTATTGAAACTTTTAGAGACCCACTATATATGTTTAAACAAATAAAAATTCTCTATAGAGATGTTTATATTGATAATCCTCAAAAAGTTTTTACATTTCAAACTTATGAAGATAATAAGAAATCTTTTTTTTTCGATTTTTTTTCAAATGAAAATGTATTTGACGAAATAAATAAAGATAATTTGAATAAATTCGTAGTTGAATATTTGGAGAGAATATATTCTTTTTATTTTAAATTTAATTTAAATGAAATAAATATGAATGGAGGAAAAATAATTTTTTTACCTTTCGAAAAATTTGTAACAAAACCTAATTTATGGATAGATACTATACTGAAGAATCTTAATATTCAAAATTCATCTTCTTTGGAGAAAGAGTTAAAAAAACAGAAAGTCCCAAGAAAATTTTTACATCAAGGCTATTCGCGTAAAGTATATGAAAGATATGGAAATAATAAAAATCAAAAAAATTTTAAATCTTATAAAGAAGCAGATGAAGCATATAAAAATAATGTAAAACTAGAGTTTAAAAATTTAGATGAAGAGTTGTTTCAAAGATTAGAAATAATTTCTATAGAATATAGAAAATGGATTAATAAATTTGATGAAAAAATTTATTATGGTTAAAAGGTAAATTTTTATGTGTGGATTTGTTGCGGTAATAAATAATAATAGAGAAAACTTAAAATATAATTTCAATGAATTGCGAAAAATTAATAAACATAGAGGCCCTGATGAAATCAAAATTCTGCATAAACAAAATTATTCCTTATTATTTAGAAGATTAGAAATAATTGATTTAAATAAAAGATCAAGTCAACCATTTAGTAATGAAGATAATAAGATAAATTTAGTCTTTAACGGTGAAATTTATAATTATTTAGAATTAAAAAATTATTTAGAGAGAAAAAAAATTTATTTTAGAACAACGTCAGACACTGAAGTAATACTAAGATCATATCAATATTGGGGCACTAAGTTTGTCCAAAAACTTAGAGGCATGTTTAGTATTATTATTTTTGATGAGATTAAAAAAAGATACATATGTTGCAGAGATAGGTTGGGTCAAAAACCTCTGTTTTATAGTAAGTTTAAAAATGGTTTAGTATTAAGTTCGGAAATTAAAGATATTCTTTTTTTAAAAAAAAAATGTGTTGAAAATGATAGCAGTTTGAGGAAGTATCTTTTGAGAGGGTGGTGTGATGATAATAATGAAACATTTTTCAAAGATATATATTCGTTTCCCGCTGCATCAATAGCAATTATTGATAAATCAAGACTAAAAATAAAAAAATACTGGAAGCTTGATGTAAATAACAATAAAAAATTTAATAAAGAGGAATTCGACGAAATTTTCACTGAGAGTTTAAAGATACACTTGAGAGCCGATGTTCCAGTTGCTTTTACTTTATCTGGGGGGCTTGATAGTTCATCCTTAGTTTACAAAAGTCAACAATTTAACAAATTTAATAATAAATCATTTAGTCTTAATGCAACTAATAAATCAGAAAAATTCGAAGAAAAATTTATAAAAAATTTTGTAAAACAAAATTCTATAAATCATAGCTTTTATAACGCTAGTAAAAATTTTGATAAAGATATCTTAGAAAAATTAATTTTTTTTCAAGATGAGCCTATCTCATCGATATCTTTTATTAATCAATTTTTACTAAGAAGAAAAATAAAGTCCGAGGGTTTTAAAGTTTTAATAGTTGGTGAAGGAGGTGATGAAGTCTTGGCGGGTTACAATAGAATGTTTGCTCCTTATCTTTTTAGTATTTATTATAATAATTCAAAAAAAATACCCTCAGTAGTAAAAAAAAATATTTCTCTAAATTTTGGAAAGAATATTAATCATTTCAATAACAAATTTAAAAATTATAAGTTTCGTTTAAATGAAAATAATGACATTGAAGACAAATCTTCTTTAAAGTTTTTAAATCTAGAATCTAATAAAATACCAAAAAAACTTAGCTTTTATAATTCAACAAATCCCTATAGAAAAAATTCATTTAAACATTTTTTATTAAACCACATATTTAAAAGGGATTTACCGCATATCTTAAGACAGGAGGATAGAATATCTATGAGCCAAAGTATAGAAAATAGATCACCTTTTGTAGATCATAAACTTTTAGAGTACATATTTTCAATTGATCAAAAATATTTTATGTATAATGGAGAGTCAAAATACATGCTTCGTTCAATAATGAAAAATAAACTTCCTAATTCATACTTTAAAAAGAAAAAAATTGGAAGGCCTGGAGATACAATTTCATTAATATTTAATACATATTTTGATAAATTTTTAGATAAACTTAGCTATAAAAATTCTAATAATTATTTTGATGTTAAATATTTGAAAAAAAATTTAGAGAAAGATAGAAAAGAGAAAATATATAACAACTCTAGTTTTTATTTTAGAGCTTTAAATTACCTTATTTGGAAAGAAAATTTTTTTTGAGTAATATATTATCTAAGTAAAAGTTTTCCCGGACTTCTTTTTGCTAGGTAATCATGATACATTAGCTTATATTTTATATCTTCAAAAGTTTCTTTTTTACCATGTTTAACTAAGTCTTGAAAATTGTTACTCACCTTTTTACCTTTGTATTTCCCTATACAAAAAATAGTATTTTCTCTAGTAGGCCCAGTTATAGGATACTTAGTTGTTAAAAATGGCTCCCAGCCGTATTTTATCATTATTAGTTCGAGAGTATTTTCAAAAAAATATCTATGATGACTCTGATTAAAAAAGCCCTTAGTATTTCCTAATGGGTCGCCTCTAGACTCTAAAACTAAAATTCCCCCCTTTTTTATAGCTTTTTCACATTTTCTCATCACAAGATTAAGATCAACAACGTGTTCTATTGAGCCCATAATTATTATTAGATCCATTGAATTATTATTAAGTTTCATGTCCTCTGATTGCAACCATTCTACTGGAAGTTTGTATTTATCTCTTCCCCACTCTGCATATGACTTGATGGGATCATTTCCCTGACAATTCCACTTATTTCTCAAAAATGGTTTCATCATCAAGCCAACTGACGAACCAACATCTAACATCGATCCCTTTTTTGGTAACAATGGTTTTAAAAACTTATACAGTTTTTCTCCACGATTTTTTTGATCTTTTAAATATGCTTTTGGAGGGATTTGAGTCTTTAATGTTATATCTCTGTATGTCTTTTTATAATAATTAAAATAAAATTCTTTACTAAACCTTGGGTTTTGAAATACAAAACCGCATTTGACACAGCAATGAACAGGCAACACACCAAATTTTTTATTATTCCACGAGATTTTACGTCTTAATAATTTAGTTTTTTTATTACCACATAATTCGCAATTTTTTAATCTTGGTTTGTAGAATTTTTTAAATTTCAAATATTTTAGATATTTTTTTATCTCTTTGTTATTCATATTTATTTTATACAAAGGTAGCCTTTAAAACACAACCACTGAAAAACCGGTATTATATCTTTGAAGCCCGCTCTTTTAATTAAACTCAAATTACCAAAGTCTGAGAATGGTTCTAAAACTCCTTTCAAACTTTTTGTTTTATATATTATTTCTGAAGGAGTAAATTTATTTTTTAGTTTAAAATCGTTATATGTTATTGAGAATATATCTTGGAACCTAGCATCTGAAGCTCTTATTTTTTCAAACATTATGAAACCACCTCCCCAGTTTAAAGATTTGTAAATTTTATTTAAAATTTCTTGTCTATATCTAGGTTGGATAAATTGAATAGTGTAGTAACTTATTATTAAATCTGATTTTTTTAGTTTCATTTTTAAAAAATCTTGATTTACATAGCTTATTACATTTGAGTTTTTTTTGAATTTATTTTCTTTTCTTGCTTGTATTAGCATTTCTTTCACGCTGTCTATTCCAATAAAATTTATTTTTTTATCATTTCTTAATGATATTTTATTGATCAAAGTCCCCGTCGAGCAACCAAGATCGTAACAAACAGATTTTTCTTTTAAAAAAAAATCACTTAGTTGAATACAAATATCATGGCCTTCAATATAAAATGGAACTGAATTTTTTATATGTTTTGAAAAAGTTTTGGGTACATTATTATTGAAAGTCCATGCCGCATTTTTTACTTTAATTTTATTGCCTACTTTCATTTATTCTACCTATATATTAATCTTTGATTAATCTTATTATAAATATAAGTCAACAAATAAGATTTAATATGTTATAAACTAAATCTACTATAATATTAGTTACCTTGTTAATATATGAAATCAATTTTTGTAAATTTTTTAAGCGATATTTATTTAGAAAATTTGGTTAGAAGTATTTATTCAAATCACGGAAATAAAATATATTATTTATTTGATCATAAAAAACCGGATAATGATGATCAACTTTCAAAAATCAATTTTTTAGATTGTACATATTTATATGATGTAAAAAATTTCCCCAAAGCTTTTATAAATGTTTCTAAGTCCTCTTTTAACTTTGAAGAAACCAAACAACTAGAAGAGGGATTAGTTATGGTTTTAAAATCATTAGATCGTATAACTCCATTTCCAGTATCTAATGTTGAAAATGAAGATTATTTTTGGGAGCTAGCTTCATACTTTAAGAGTTTTATTTTAAAAACTAAAGATTTATCGTCAATAGTGTTTGATAATATACCTCATATGCCCTGGGATCTAACATTATTTTATATTGCGAAAATAATGAATGTTAAAACATTAATTTTAAGAAGAACAAATATAGGAGGAGTCTCTTATATTTGTGAAGACTTTAGACCAAATAAACTCAATTATAAATTTAAATACATCAATAACACCAACGATATATTTAAAAGTGAAAAAAATTTGAATGAAAAAATTAATATTTTAAGAAACAGTGAATTTGCAAAAAGCCAAATTGATGGGATTTGGCCGGAAGAGTTCAAAGATAAAAAAAAAATTAATAATTTTTTTGGAGATAATTTAACTCATTATTTATCTATTTTTTACAGTTTAATAAAAGTCCCAAAATTACAAACATTAGGTGCAAATAAAATGACATTTTTAAATAGTACATTTTCTAGACAAAGAAGTATTAACAGATTAAATTTTTTCAAATTAAAAAAAGACTACAGGAATAAGTTACGTAAATTAATAATAGAGGATGAAAAATTTTCTAAAAATTTAAAAAATTTACAGAATATAAATTATATTTTTTTTCCACTACATTTTCAACCTGAGAGATCTACTTTGCCAGAGGGATTGTCATTTGATAAGCAACATATGGCTATAAAATTGCTTTCAGAGAATATTGATAATAACTTAAAAATTATAGTAAAAGATCATCCTAAACAATATTACAGCGATCTTAGAAATCATTTTTATAGAAATGAAGACTATTTAAAAAAAATAAGTGAAATAAATAATGTAATAGTTGTAAGCAGAAATCATAATTATAAACAACTTTTAGATAATGCATTAATTACTGCATCTATTTCGGGTTCTGTTACTTGGCAAGGATTATTGATTGGTAAGCCTGGCATAACTTTTTCTGACACATGGTTATCAGACTGTGAAAGTGTATTAACAATGTTCAATATTGATAATGTAAAAAGTGAAATAAACAAATTGTTAATTAAAAATAATTCTAAAGTATTTCAAGATATAATTAATTTTGTTGAGAAAAATAAAAGCTATTTTATCGATACTGTTGTGTATTCAAAGCATTTAAGATTTTTTGACTTTAAGGAAAAAATTCCTTTAGAAAATTTGAAAAAATATTTATTGCAGAGAATTTAATGAACGTATTAATTTATTCTAACGTTATTTCGTGGGATATGCATGCAGCAACTACCATTGAAATTATTCAAAACCATTTATCAAAAAAAGATAATGTTTTTCTTTTAACGAATAAAACTGATATCATTTCGTGTTTGCCGCACAAAAAATTAAACTGTCGATTCTGTGAAACGCAAAAAAAATATATTGTTAGCAAACTTTTTAACAATAAAATAACCAGTCTTGAAATTGAAGCTAACAAAGAACATTTTATATTTCCTGAATTTACTAAACCAGAAGAAATTTTAGAATTTAAGTATGAAAATATGCCAATAGGTGAACTTGCAATGTCACAAATAACTGATGAATTTAGACAAGTTTTTTCAAATATTAAATTTATTAATACCAGGGTTAAGGATTTATTTAAGGAGTCTATTAGATTATACCACGGAACTTGTAAAATTATTGAAAAAGAAAAAATAGATATTATCTATTCTTGGAACGGCAGAAGATCCACAGACGGACCAACATTGTATGCGGGATTAAAAAAAAATATACAAATATTTTCTTATATATGTGGTGGAAAATTAAATAGCTATATCACTCAACCTACAACAACTGTACATGATTTAGAATTTAGTAAAAATAGAATAGAAAAATTTTACAGAGAATTTTATTTAAGTGAAGATGTTGGAAAAAAAAAATATTATGTTGAAGAAGCTGAAAAATTTTTTAAATATATGAGATACGGTGGTGAGCCAACTTGGGGCTACATATATTATAAAGACTTATTTGACGATAAGATTAAAATCCAAAAAAAAAATAATAAAAAAGTTATGACGATCTTTACAAGTTCTTATTATGAATTTTATGCTCTTGGTGAATCTTTTAGAAAAAAAAATAATAAAGAAATCAATCATTACGTGTCTCTAATAAAAATCCTTTCAAACAAATATTTAATAAATAATTTTGATATAAGAGTTAGGTGGCATCCAAATTTATCTACAGCAGGCAATGAAGAAATTGGTGAAATACAAAAAATTATTAAAAAGTATGGAAATGATATATTACATTATTCTCCTTTTGATAAAATTAATAGTTATAACCTTTTAGATATTTCAGACATTGTAGTTAGTTTTGGATCAACAGTGGGTATAGAAGCAACGTATTACGATAAACCATCTATTCTTTGGGGGAGTGCATACTACGAGGATACAGGTGGAGTATATGAGGTAGATTCAATTGAAGTACTTGAAAATATGTTAAAAAAAGATTTAAAACCAAAACCAAAACATTTATCTTTAAAATTTGCTTATCATGAGAGAAATAGGGGTGAGAATTTATATAATTTTGTAAAATTAGATAAAAATTATAAATATTATTTTAAAAATTTTAGGGTTTATAAGCCCAATATATACGAGAGATTTAAAGAAATTTCGAAAGTTATATTAAAATCCTTTGGTTTATTGAGGTATGGTAGAATTTTTTACAATTTACTTAATAAATATTTTGGTTTTAGAAAAAATAAAAGTTTTACACCTTTAGATTGGTAAAATAATAAGTGATAAAATTTTTAAGTAAATTATAGTTTCAATTTTAACATGAAAAAAAATATTCTTATAATTGGTGGATCAGGTTTCCTTGGAAGTCATGTTTCGGATGAATTTTCTAAAAAGAATTATAAGGTTACCATTGTTGATAAAAAAAAATCAAAGTATATAAATAAAAATCAAAAATTTATCAATTTAGATTTAAAAAATATTAAAAGACTATCTGAAGAAATAAAAAAATTTGATATCATTTATTATTTTGCTGATATTGCAGACATTCAAGAATCAAAAAAAAATTATATGAGTACAATTAATCAAAATCTAATAATTCTTACAGAGATATTAAAACTTATTGTTAATTCTAAGGTAAAAAATTTTGTTTATGCTTCTTCGCTTTATGTCTTCAGTGAAGCGGGATCGTTCTATAGAGCAACAAAACAGTGTGCAGAAATTTTAATTAAAGAGTTTTCTAAAGTTGGTAATTTTAGTTATAAATTTGTGAGATATGGTTCACTTTATGGAGAAAGAGCACAAGAATGGAATGGTATTTCAAAATTTATCAGCCAAATTAAAGTAAAAGGAACTGTTACTTATCAAGGGAATGGAAAAGAAGTAAGAGATTATGTGCATGTTAAAGATGCAGCAAAATTATCAGTAAAAATTATAGAAGATAAAATTCATGAGAATGCAGTATCAATTTTAGGACAAAAATCAATAACAGTTGACCAGCTTTTTGATTTATTATTTGAAATCTCAGGAAAGAAAAAAAAAGTAAAGTACTTAAACAAAATTAATTCAGATGACCACTATGGGTTTTCCCCTTATAGATATATTCCCGAGAATAGTATTAAATTAACATCAAATAAAAGTATAGATTTAGGAGAAGGGATTCTTAGATTATTTTATTCTTATGACAAAAAAAAATAAAATTAAAAATTTTAGAAAAAAATTTATTAAATCAAGGTCTATAGGTGGATGGTTGCAACTTTCAGACCCTAATAGTGCAAGATTGATAAGTAATTCAAATTACCTTGATTGGATATGTTTAGATATGGAGCACGGTTTAATTAATAATTCAAATATTCCTAATATACTTAATGCTATCGAAAGTTCAGGTAAATTTATATTTGCTCGTATTCCATATTCTGAGATATCTAATATCTCAAAGTTATTAGATTTAGGTATTGATGGGATAATAATTGCAAATATTAAAAGTGAAAAAGATGTTCAAGAAATATTTGACTTATCAAATTATCCTCCAAAAGGTAAAAGAGGTTTGGGTTTTTCAAAATATAATGAGTTTAGGTTGAATAATGATGATATTAAAATTAGTCCAGTTTTGGTTCCGATGATAGAAAATATAATATCATTAAAAAATTTGGAAAAAATTCTAAAATATAAAAATAAGTTTGACGGATTGTTTATTGGTCCAGTTGATTTATCCTTGTCTATAGGGGATAATTTAAAATTTGAAAGTAAGTACAAAAAATCTTTAAAAGAAATTAAGTTTCTTTGTAAAAAATATAAAGTCCCACTTGGTATGCATTTAATAAAGGGCAACAAAAAAGACTTAAATAAAGTATTTAAGAGTGGTTTTAGATTTGTTGCGTATTTGACAGATACAGTGGTTTTGCAAAATTATTAATCAATGCGTAATGTACCTGTGCTAATTTTAGCTTATAATAGGCCTATTTATACAAAAAAATTAATAGCAGCTCTAAAAAAAATAAAACCAAAAAACATATATATCTCATGCGATGGACCTAAAAATAATCAAGAAGATATAAATAATTGCAACCAAACTAGAGATGTATTCAATTCAATTAATTGGAACTGCAACATTAAAACAAACTATTTTCCAAATAACTTGGGATGTAGAAAAGGTATTTCAAGAGGTATTAATTGGTTTTTTAAATATGAAAAGCAAGGGATAATACTAGAGGATGATTGCATCCCAACGAATTATTTTTTTTATTTCTGTAATAAAATGCTTATGAAATATAAGAATAATCCAAAAATCCATTGTATCGGAGGTGTAAATTTTTTAAAAACAAAAAATATAAAAGAAAGTTATTATTTTTCAAAATACAATCATTGCTGGGGTTGGGCAACTTGGAAAAATTCATGGGAGTTAAATGACCCAGATATAAAGTTTTGGCCAAAATTTAAAAAATCCAAAAATTGGAATATGTACCATGAAACTAAATTAGAAAAAAAATATTGGACAAAAATTTTCAATAATACATTTAATAGAAAAATAGATAGTTGGGCCTATCCTTGGACACTGTCTTTGTGGAAAGTTGGTGGGCTTACGGTTACTCCAAAGTACAATTTAGTTAATAATATAGGAACTGGACAGAATACAACTCACAGTTCTTTCAGAGAAAAAAAATATTTTTCCAAAAAAAATTTAAAAAAAACTCTAGTTCATCCAGATAAAATAATAAAAAACAAATTAGCTGATAATTATGTTTTTGAAACTCATTTTAATGGAAAAAATTATCTTTATCCTTGGAGGATATTATTTTTAATTAAACTCTTTATAAAAAACCCTTTTAAATTTTTAAGTAAATCATTTAAGGTGTTTAGATGATCGCAATACTCCCAATAAGAAAAAATAGTAAAAGATTAATCAATAAAAATATAAAAAAAATAAATAATAAGCCTCTCTATCAATATATTCTAGATACACTTATTAAGTCTAGAAAAATAAAAAAAATAATAATTTCAACTGATTATAATTTAAAAATAAAAAAAAATAAAAAAATTAATATATTATCAAGACCTAAAAATTTAAGAGGAAATTGCAATATGAATTTAGTCATCAAACATGTTCTGGATAACGTAGATGGAGATCATTTTTTGCAAACTCATGCAACAAGCCCTCTTTTAAAATATGTAACATTAGATAGTGCAATTAAATATTATTTTTCGCAAAAAATTTTCGACTCAGTTTTTTCAGTTACCAACACTAAGAAAAGGCTTTGGTCGTTTAAAAATAAACCCCTAAACCATAATATAAATCACTCACCTACTACACAAAATTTAAAACCCATATATGAAGAAAATTCAGGGTTCTATATTTTTAGCAGAGAAAGCTTTTTTAAAAAAAAAAATAGAATTGGAAATAGGCCAAAACTATTTGAAATTAATAAAATTGAAGCTATTGATATTGATGATGTTCATGATTTTGAAATTGTTAATAAAATATTAAAAAAATGAATATAGCTACATTTTATAGATATTTTTTGAAAAAAATTAAATTAAAAGCCCATAAAAAACAAAAAATTAATGTAATGGTGACGGGTGGAGATTCTATTATAAAATTATATAATTATATAAATACAAATCTAAGTAGACAACTATACAAAAAAATCAATTTTTTTTTGACTGATGAAAGATTATTTACTGATTTGAAAGATACTAATTCTTACATGGTAAAAAAACATTTATTTAATGGACTAAATAAATCAAATTACAATTTTTTTGAATTTGCCCAAAAAAATCTCAATATTTTTGAAAACCTTCACAACTATAATTCCAAGTTAAAAAATATAGATTTTTTACTAATTAGTTATGGTGAAGATGGACATGTTGCTTCATTGTTTCCAGAATTAAAACCATTAATAAACTTAAAAAATGTTAGCTTAATTTATAATAGATCAAATAAGTATAAATTTAGATTAAGTATATCAGAGCATATGTTAAAAAAAATTAATAATAAATTTCTTTTTTTTATAGGTAAAAATAAAAAAAAATTATTGAATCAAATTAGGAAAGAAAACATCAAAAAATATAATTATTTTAAATTTTTTAAGTCTTCACATATAATTATTGATAGTTAAAGATTATTAATTAAATTTTTTATTGCCTCATTTTCCATTTTCTGTCTCGCTGAAAAAGTAAAAGAAGATATGTGAGGTGTAAAAAAAATATTTTTAATTTTTAATAAATCTCCCTTGTAAGGCTCGTTGCTAAAAACATCTAAAAAGACCCCGCGTATTATTTTCTTTTTTAAACCATATACTAAAGATTTTTCATTTAATATTTTACCTCTTGATGAATTAATAATAAATATTCCTTTTCTCATCATCTTAACTTGTTTAAATGAAATAAAGTTTTCAGTTTTTTTATTTAATTCGAGATTTATTGACAATAATTCGCTATTTTTTAGCAGGTAGTTTTTATTACAAAAAACAATTCTTTTATTTCTAAATTTTTTTATATCATTAACTAAAATTTTTTTTACTCCTAAAGATATTAATTTTTTTGACAATAGTTTCCCAATCTTTCCATATCCCAAAATCCCAACTGTCATATCTGTCAAGGACTTACTAATAATGGGTTTCCATTTTTTTTTTTTCAGATCTATATACATAGGGCCAAATTGCCTTATTAGAAATATCATTGAGCCAATTATAAATTCTACAACGGCAACATTTGGTGAGTTAGTTTTTAAAACTTTTATTTTTTTTTCTTTACAAAATATTTGATCAATACTGTCAATACCTATCCCAACTCTCGAAATGACTTTTAATCGTTTTGCTTTTTTTAAAGTCTTTTTATCATATTTTTCTACACCAGCGATTATCCCATCATATTTACTTAGATCTATCTTTTTAAAATCATTTACTTTTTTTAAAAGATCAAATGAAATATTTTTTTTCTTTAATAGTTTTTTTAAATTAGTATTCAATGAAATGAATGGAACAGCTGTGATTAGAATTTTACGTTTATTTTTCATCTGATATAATTAAATACTTCTTATTAGTTAATTTCAAAATATTTATTTTCATAAAAGAAACTTAGTATTATTATCAATTATGCAAATTTATTACAAAATACAAAAATTTCTCAAAATACCTATACCATTATTTCTAAAAAAACTTCTAAAAAAGTATTATGGTAAAAATAATTTAGATAAAAAATTAGAAAAATTTTTAAATTACAAAAATGGATTTTACATTGAAATAGGGGCATATGATGGTGTCACTCAATCAAATACTTTATATTTTGAGAAAAATAAAAATTGGCGTGGAATTTTAATAGAACCATCAAAAGAGATTTTTGAGAAATGTAAAAAGCACAGATCAAAAAAAAACTATTTTTACAATAAAGCTTGTGTTTCATTTAATTACAAAAAAAAATTTCTTAAATTAAATTACTCAGGTCTTAAAACCTACTCAGATAAATATTTAGATGTCAAAAAACAAAAAGAGTATATAAGTAACCCAGAGATATTTATTGGTGAAAAAACATATGAATATAGAGCAAAAACTGCAACAATGAATTCATTATTATTTAAATCAAATGCACCGAAGATAATTGACTTTTTGTCTCTAGATACTGAGGGTGCTGAATTTGAAGTTTTAGGCGGTATAGATTTTCAAAAATTTAAATTTAGATACTTATTAATTGAGACAGATAATATTTTAAAATTAAAAAAATTTATGTTTAAAAAAAAATATAAATATATCAAAAAATTTAATGAAAATGACTACTTATTTAAAAACTAAAAAAAATGAAAGTTTTAAAATATTTGTATTATATTTTTGAAAATATAATTTTGTTACACAATTTGAGAATAAATAATTTTGTAATAATAACACCGCGATTTTTTGCAATATTATTTAAGAAAATAGTAATTTTTAATAAAAAAAAAAAAAATTTTTTTATTCAGAATATTAGAAATAAATTCGATATAAATACAGTTTTTCAAATTTTTGGATACGAAGAATATAATTTAAAAAAAGTTCTTAATAATTATGAATTTTTCTTAGATAGTCATATTAATAGTAAAAAAAAGTTAATCATTGATTGTGGATCAAATATTGGCTCTTCAGCACGCTATTTTAGTGAGATGTATTATAAATCAAAAATAATCGCAATCGAGGCAGAAAAACAAAATTATGAATTTTCGAAAAAAAATATAATTAAAAATAATACAATAATTCAAAATAACGCCGTTAGCTCTTCAAAACAAATCTTTGTTATTAAAAGAACGAATGATCCAAGAGCACATATGGTTAATTACAAAAAAGCAAAAAAAAGATCAAATTCTAAACAAAGCATTATAATTAATGAGATAGTAAAAAAGTATAATAATTACAATCCTTTTATTATCAAAATAGATATTGAGGGGGCTGAATATGATTTATTTAAAAAAAATGTTCAGTGGTTAAACAAATTTGAAATTGTAATAATAGAAATTCATGATTGGATGATGCCGAATAAAGCTATATCTTCTAATTTTATAAGCTCTCTGTCTAATACACTTAAAAAAAATAAAAGGGATTTAATTCTTCAGGGAGAAAATTTAATATCAATAAAAATTAAAAAATGAAAATATTAATTACCGGAGGACTTGGGTACATAGGAAGCAATATTGCATTACAATTATTGAAAAAAAAAAATTCGGTATTAATAATAGATAACCTTTCAAATAGTTCAAAATCAAAAATAAAAGTAATAGAAAATTTATCTAAAAGAAAATTATTTTTTAAAAAAGCTGATTGTAAAAATAAATCAATAATTAATAAGATATTTAAAACTTTTAAACCTGAACTAGTAATACATTTAGCTGGACTTAAATCTGTAAGTGAGTCATTAGCAAAACCTGAGCTGTATTATGAGGAAAACTTTTTAAGCGCATCAGTAATCTCAGATGCCATGATTAAACATAATGTAAAAAAACTCATTTTTAGTTCTAGTGCGACTGTTTATGGAAAACCAAAATATTTACCCTTAGATGAAAAACATGAAACAAACCCTGAAAATCCCTATGGTTTAAGTAAATTGATGATTGAGGATTATTTTAAAATCCTCTCAAAAAATAATAAAAATTTTTCAGTAATTTCATTAAGATATTTCAATCCTGTAGGTGCAGATAAAAGTGGGAAACTTTCAGATAATCCAAAAGTTCCAAATAATCTATTTCCAAAAATTAATTTGTATCTAAAAAACAAATTAAATTTTATACCAATTTATGGAAATAAATACTCAACATATGACGGTACAGCAATAAGAGACTATATTCACATTAGAGATCTTGCTGAAGCGCATATTTATTCAATAGATTACTTCAAAAAAAAAAAAAATTTTGTTGTTTTTAACGTTGGAACAGGCCAAGGATATTCAGTACTAGAAATTATAAAAGAATTCATGTTTCAAAATAAAATTAATATAAAAATAAAGATTAAAAACAAAAGAAAAGGAGATCTTCCAGAAATTTATTCCTCAGTAAAAAAAATATCAAAAAATTTAGGTTGGAAATCAAAACTAAAACTTAATGATATGTGTTTAATAAAAATATGAAACCTCAAACATCATTCCTACAAAATTTTTTTAAGCTCTTAAAATTTTTGGATAAAAAAGATAAAACAAATATTTTGATATGTGTTTTCATGATGGTTATTACATCATTGCTTGAAGTAATAAGTATTGGATCTTTAATTCCATTTGTAGCAATTTTTTTATCCCCAGAAAATTTATTAGAGATTATAAAAGTTGATTTTATCAGAATTAATGAATCTAACATAGGTAAATTGCAATTAATCTTTGCCTTAATTTTTGTTACTTCCGTTTTTTTCGCTAACATGTTCAAAACATATGTATTATTTTTAAGTATAAAATTATCTAAAATAATTTCGATTAATTTGTCACAAAAAATTTTTGCTAAACTAATTGACTTTAATTACAAAGATTTAAAAAATATAAATTCAGCCAATGTAATTTCGTTAGTTACAGATAAAATGGACTCTGTTGGAAGTGTAATTTTTAACTTTTTAAATACATGTTCTTCAATAATTATTTCATTTAGCGTATTAACGTTTTTATTTATAGTTGACTTTCAAATTACAATTATTTGTTTAATCGTTGCTTTACTTGTTTATTTCTTCATAGCTTTGTTAGTAAAAAAAAGATTAGAAAATGCCTCAAAAATTTTATCATTTTCTAGCATTAAACGAGTACAACATGTTAAAGAGACTTTTGGCACATTTAAACAAATCACTCTATTTAATTCGAAATCTTTATTTCAAAATTTTTTTTTTCAACACGACAAAAATTACAAAATGGCCCAATTTAAAACTCAATTTTTAGGCACATTTCCAAGATTTGTTATCGAGGGTGTTGGCATAGTTTTAATTGTTATATTGATATATTTGTTTCATAATTTTTTAAATTATCAAGCAGTCTTTATAATAACTTTAGTCGGAGCATTAGCTTTTGCTGCACAAAGATTACTACCACAATTAAATATCATTTATCAATTTTACAGCAATTTACTCTCTAATTCAGAATTTATTAAAGATGTTTTGGATTATTTAAATTTAATTCAAAAAAAAGATAAAATAAAAACTAAAACTTTTAATGAAAAATTAAATTTTGAAAAAGAAATTATTACTAAAAATGTTGGTTTTAAATATTTAGATAACAGTGAATTTATTTTTAAAAATTTAAACTTTAAAATAAAAAAAGGCTATAATTTTGCAATTACAGGGTCTACAGGTTCAGGAAAATCAACATTAATTGACTTAATTATGGGATTTCTCAACCCGTCAGAAGGATCAATTTACCTAGACAGGAATGAAATAAATTATTCAAACTTACAAAAATATCAAAATTTAATTTCTCATGTCCCACAAGAAATCTTTTTATTTGATAATACTATTGCACAAAATATTAGTTTTGAATTTGATAAAAAAAAAATCGATCAAAAAAAAGTTATTAACTCTGCAAAATTATCCGAGATACATGAATTTGTAGACAATTTACCAAATAAATATGAAACAGTAGTTGGTGATAATGGTATATTGCTTTCCGGAGGTCAAAGACAGAGAATTGGATTGGCGAGAGCATTATACCAAGAAAAAGAAATTTTAACATTAGATGAAGCTACAAATGCATTAGATATTGAAACTGAAAAAAAAATATTAAAAAATCTTAAGGAAAAAAATATAACGATAATTCAAATCACTCATAGAACTGAAAATTTAGATTATTATGACGATGTTTTAAAATTATAATTATAAATGAAATCAAAAAAGATCTTAATAATTGGGTCAAAAGAAAAATTTACACTAGAAAACATGTATTTTAGAGCTTATATTGGAACAAAACATAATGTAAAAATATTAAATATAGAAAAAGTATATAAGACCAAAATTTATAATTTAATTGAAAAATCTTTTAGTTATTTAATTTATAATAGAATTAGAAAAAAAATCCTACTTTATTTAAAAAAAAATAAAAATTTTGATCTGATAATATTTTTTAAAGGTCTTTATTTAAATAAAAAATTTATACTTTCAATAAGGGAACTGTGTTCAAAATCAAAGATTGTAAACATATACACTGACAACCCACTTGATATAAAAAGAAAAAATATTTCTAATAAAAGTGTACTTGAGTGTATTGACCAATTTGATCTATTCTGTGTTTATTCAAAAAAAATTTTAAAAAAGATACAAGTACTAAAAAAAAAAAGTAAACTTTTATATCTTCCTTTTGGCTTTGACAAATACTCACATAAGAAAGGAAAATTAAATCCAAATTTTAAGAATAAAATAAATTTTATAGGCTCTTACGATAAAAAGAGATTGAACTTCTTAAAATCATTAAATAATAAAGATTTATTTATTGCAGGCGATAATTGGAAAATTAAAAACTATAATAAATCAATATTTGGATCAAAATTATCTTCAGTTATTACTTCATCGGCTGCAAGCCTAAACTTACTGCGAGATCAAAATCTCACTTCACATAACATGAGAACTTTTGAAGTTCCTGCGATGAAAGGATTATTGCTTACAAGAAGGTCTAAAGAACAGAATATTTTTTTTCCAGAGAATAAAGCTTCATTAATGTTTTCAAATCTAAATGAACTAAAAAAAAAAATAGTTTTCATCAAAAATAATCCAAAAAAGGTATCTGAAATAAGAAATATGGGATATTTGATTTCAAAAAAACACTCATATACTAACAGATCCATCTATTTATTAAAAAAAATTTTTTATGATTGATTTATATAAAAATTTAAAAAATATATTTTTTATTTTATTTACAATTTTATTTATTACAATTTTTTTTATCAGTGGAGATATAAGATTTAGTTTTGAATATAAAATAAAAATTTTATTAATAATAATTTTAAATATTTTTCCATTTTATTTTATATCCAGATATAAAAAAGAAAAAAAAATAGTGCCAATATTTCAATTGATACTAATTTATTATTTTATTTGTTATACGACTTTTTTCTGTACAAATTTTATTTTTTTAAATGAATATAGCTTTTCAGGAGCAGTTACTAATGTCATAGAACCAGATATAAATCATATGGAAATAGCTTTACATCTGTTTTTAATTGGTTTAATTGCGTTAAATATTGGATATTTTATATTACGTTTACTATTAAAAAATAACAGTTTTGAATTAAGATTTCTTAATATCGAAAATGATAAAGAACTTTTAGCAATAACTGCTTTTACAAATTTCACTGTCTTATTCTTTTATTACTTCATTAATATACAAAGTTATATTCCTGCTGTATCACAATTAAAGTTTGTATTTGTATTTTTATCAATAGTCTTAAATATTATTTTTATAACTAAATCGAAAAAGGCAGGATATATGAATAAATTTATTTTTTCTTCATGTAGCTTAATAATATTTTATTTAGAAATTCTTGAAGGATCATATGCATTTCCATTTTTAATTATAATTTTTTCAATCACAATCTATTTTCACATAATGAAAAAAATTCCACTACTATCTATTTTATTTACAATTATCCTATTCTTATTTTTCCATTCTTTTAAATATGAATATAGATCAGAGGTTTGGTATAATTCGTCTGAAAAAGTTTCAGCTGATGTGATAAAATTAAATGAATTTAAATCTGAAAAATTATTTAAAACATCTCAGAATTTTATAAATAGTTTTTCCCAAAGTAATTTAGACAGAAAAATTATTGATTTTAGAAATAGAAACATTTATAGAATTCACCATAGTGCTGAGTCCCTGGTTATTGTCACAGCTTTGACACCTAAAGAAGTCCCTTATTGGGAGGGGCATAGTTATAAAATCTTACTTTCAAAATTAATACCTCGAATTTTTTGGAAAAATAAGCCAAGTGATACATTGGGAAATGATTTTGGTCATAGATATAGAATACTTAACGAAAATGATAAAAATACTTCCTGGAATATGCCAGTTATGAATGAATTTTACGTAAATTATGGATTTATTGGTGTTGTTTTGGGCATGTTTGCACTCGGCACATTAATTAGATTATTAGTATTTATAATTTCAACAAAAAATGAATACAATTATCACTTTATTTCTGGTTTTGCGGCTTTATTCCCAATATTTTTTTTAGAATCTCATTTATCACTAGTTTTTGGATCAGTCTTTCAAACTTATTTATTTTCAATAATTTATTTTACTATTCTAAAAAAAATTATTAATTCAAATATTTTAAAGTTTAAGTGAAAAAAAAAACTATACATTTATTTCTTAGAAAGAGTATTAAATCGAGTCATTTTAGCATTGAAAATTTTTATTTAGATATATTTAAAAAATATAAAAATGAAAATTATGTATTTAAATTTAAATATTGTCCAGTAATAAGCAAAGGATTTTTTAGAAGAGTTTATCTTATAATTTGGTCTTACTTTAATCAAGGTGATATAAATCATATTTTGGGTGATATTAATTTCATATGTTTGTTAATGAAAAAAAAAAAAACTATTAATACAATACTAGACTTATATTCACTTAAAAGATTATCAGGTATTAAAAAAATTATATTTAAAATATTCTGGTTAAAATTACCTTTAAAAAAAAGTAGATTAATAATCACGATTTCAAATAAAATTAAAACTGAATTAATTAAAAATTTTAATACAAATAAAAAATTGATTAAAGTTATTGATGTAAGTATTAATAAAAAATTTTCTTACAAAAAACAAAATAGAAACCAAATTCCCAATATACTTATTATTGGAACTTCATTGAATAAAAATTTAGAAAATTCCATAAGATCATTAAAAAACTTTAAATGTAAACTCACAATTGTTGGTTATATTGAAAAAAATTATTTAAATTTACTAAAAAATTTAAATATTAATTATCAAAATTACGTAGGAATAAGTAATAACAAAGTAATAAATTTATACAAACAAAGTGATATCCTCTTGTTTGCATCAATTTATGAAGGCTTTGGTATACCAATTTTAGAAGCACAAAAATCTGGTGTCCCAGTTGTTACAAGTAATTTATATCCCATGAAATATGTAGCTGGAAAAGGAGCATATTTTGTTAATCCAAATAATATAAAGAGTATAGAGAATGGAATAAAATATATAATACAAAATAAAAGGCTGAGGAAGAATTTGATTAAAGAGGGATATAAAAATGAAAAAAGATTTAATAAAGATATTATTATCCAAAAATACATAGAATGTTATAACGAATTAACATTTTAAATAATTGATGAAAGTAAGTATAATAGTAGGTGGGAAATTTCATGCTTTTAACTTAGCAAAAGAGTTAAATTTAAATGGATATTTGAAACAAATAATAACGTCTTACCCAAAATACAGTCTTAAAAACTTTCAAATTGAAAAAAAAAAAATTAAATCAATCTTAATTAAAGAATTGTTGCTAAAACTCTTTAAAAAATTTTATTTTTTTCAAAGCATGATTGATACAGACTATTTTTTATCGAACTATTTTAGCAAACGTGCATCTGAGCTTATAGACTTAAATAATACAGATATTTTAGTTGGATGGTCAAGTTTTAGCAAAGAAGCTTTTTTAAAAGCAAAAAAAACTAATTGTATAAAAATATTAGAAAGAGGATCCACGCATATAAAATATCAGGAAAAAATTTTAAAAATGGAATACGATGAACTAAAAATTAAACCAAATTTACCAAGTCAAAATATTATCCAAAAAGAACTTATAGAGTATGAATTAGCAGACTATATTACTATTCCAAGTGAATTTGCAAAAAAAACATACTTAGAATATGGAGTTAGTGAAAGTAAATTAATTAAAGTACCTTATGGAGTTGACTTAAAAGAATTTAAATATTTAAATAAAAAAAGACCTGAGGGAGATAAGTTTAGATTAATATCAGTTGGAACAATTTCTATTAGAAAAGGTTCTCATATTTTAATCGAGGCATTTGAGCAATTATCATTAAAAAATTCAGAATTAACATTTGTTGGACCAATGGAAAAAAATTTTAAAAAAATTCTAAAGAAATATAAAAAATTAAAAAATGTTAAATTTATTTCAAAACAGAAACAAGAAAATTTAAAATATTTTTATAATAATTCAGATATTTTTGTCTTATATTCTTTAGAAGAGGGATTATCTATGGTTCAGGCTCAAGCAATGGCCTGTGGATTACCAATCATTTGCAGTGAAAATACTGGAGGGTCAGAAATAGTTGATCATGGAATTAATGGTTATGTTATCCCAATAAAGAATATTGAAATTTTAAAATATAAAATTAAAGAATTTTATAATGATAAATCGAAATTAAAAAATTTTAGTTTAAATGCTTTAAAAAAAACAAAAGAATTATCTTGGGAAAATTATGGAAAAAAACTTATCAATACTTATCGATCTATCTTAGAAAAAAAAAAAAATGTCAAAGATACTATTAATTACAGATAAATATTTTAAAGAAATGGGTGGTTCTTACGTAGCAACTAGCTCAACAGCCTATCAGCTTATTAATAATAACTACAAGGTCAAATTAATATTCTTCGATAATGGTATATCCAAAAAAAAATATGATTTATTTAAAATTATTAAAAGATTTGATATTGTTCATTTTTTTGGCTGCTGGTCACCAGCTTTAATTAAAAGTTTTTTAATATCAAAGTTGTTGAAAAAAAAATTTATTATTACTCCAATGGGAGCTTTGGAACCATGGTCTTTAAATGAAAAAAAAATAAAAAAAAAAATTGCTTTAACATTATATCAAAAAAAGATCTTGGCTAATTCTGATGTTGTTCACTGCACATCTTATGATGAAGAGAAAAATATAAAGGCAATTAATGCTAAAGTTAATACTGTCGTTATACCTCATGGGATACCTCTCAACTTTTTCCAAAAAAAAATCGACCAAGTTCCAAAAAAAAGAAAAGCACTTTTCTTTTCAAGAATTCACAAAAAAAAGGGAATTTTTGAAGTTATAGATGTTTGGAAACTATTAAAACCAAAAAATTGGGAATTTCATATTTTTGGCCCAGAAGGTGATAAAACATTTAAAGAGATAAAAAAATTTGTCAAAAATAATAATTTATCTGATGCTATTTATTTTCACGATCCAGTTTTTTTAAAAAACGAAAAAAAAAAGATATATATCGATCATGATATTTTAATTCTATACAGTAAAAATGAAAACTTCGGATTTTCAATATTAGAAGCATTAAGTAATTCTTTGCCTGTTTTAACTACTTCAAATGTTCCTTGGAGTTCAATAAAAGAACATAACGCTGGTTGGTATATCGAAGACAATAAAGCAGAGCTTAAAAAAACCTTAAAAGAAATATTTGAAATAAAAGATGATCAAATTTGGGTTAAAAGTAGAAATGCATATACTTTAGCAAATAAATATAATTGGGATAATATTATGCCCGAAATGGAAAAGATGTATAAAAAGCTTTATTAAAATAATGAATATACTATTTGTTGGCAAAGCAAGATTAGAATTTGGTGGACCATCTTTGGTAATGTCTAATTTAAAAAAAAAAATTAATATCAATAAATTTGATAATGTTGAAATTTTAGATATAGACAAGTTTGACATTAAAACAATTTTCGAAATTCTATTCTTTAAAAAGTTTGAAAATTACCTCTTTAAATTTGATTTAGTTCATTTCCATGAATTATGGTCGCCTTACATCATTCTATTTGCATATAAATCTCAAAGGCTAGGAATTCCCTATTTTTTTACTTTTCATGGAGTTTTAAATAAATGGTCTTTAAAAAAAAATAATATACTAAAAAAATTTTTTTTGAAAATTTTTTCTAAATATATATTTAAAATTTCACATGCTTTCCATTTTTTAAATAAAAAAGAGTTTGATGAAGTAAAAATTTTATCCAAATATTTTAATAGTAAATCTTTTGTTTTAAAAAATGGAATTGAGATTGAAAATAAAATTTTAAAAAAAAATTTTACCAATAAAAATGATATCATAGATTTACTTTATTTTGGAAGAATACATCCTAAAAAAGGTATTATTGATTTAATAAATATGTTTAAAATTATAAAAAAAAATAAAATGAAAATTAATTTAAAAATAGTTGGTCCGGATACTCAATATAAAAAATATTTAGTTTCAGAGATTAACAAATATGAACTAAGTGACTATATCACTTTCAGTGATCCAATTTACAGTATAAATGACAAAATAAAATTATTTAGTAAATCTAAATATTTTATTTTACCATCTTATGATGAAGCAGATTCAATGGCACTTAAAGAGTCTCTTTCGTATGGGGTGCCAATAATAATTACAAGGGATTGTAAATTTGAAAATCCAGAAAATTTTAATATAGGATATATGATTGAGCATGATCATAATAAAATTTATGAAAAAATTAAAATAATTTTTGAGAAAAGGGGTAATTATAATGAAATGTCTGATAAGTGTCATGAATTTGCTAAAAATAACTTCGATTTGAACATTATATCAAATAATTACATTGAACTTACTAAAGAGATTGTTTCCGGAGCAAAATATTCGGATAATTGGTTATAATTTAGTATATTTAAATTAAACTAGATAGAACTATGAAGGATTATTATATCTTAGGAATAAATTTTTTACATTCCGACACTTCCGCATGCATCTTTAAAAATGGTAAGTTAATTGCTGCTGCCGAGGAAGAAAGATTTACAAGGGTCAAACACACATCAGCATTTCCAATTAATTCTATTAATTTTTGTTTAGATCAAGCAAAAATTCAAATTAATGAAATTAGTAAAGTTGCTTTAAATTCAAATCCATTTAATGCACTAGGCAGAAAGATAATTTTCACTTTAAAAAACATAAATAGAATAAAATTAGCATTTAATAGCTTAATGAATGCAAAAAAAAAAATTAATATAAATAATTATTTTTTAAACTTGTATACTAATAAAAATAAAAAATTAATATTTGACTACATTGATCATCATGAAGCTCATATAGCTTCATCTTATTATTATAGTAATTTCGAAGAGTCAGTGAATTTATCTCTTGATGGATTTGGAGATTTCGTAAGTTGCGCATGGGGAATAGCCACAAAAAACAAAAAACAATTAATAGATAAAAAAATTTATTTCCCGCACTCATTAGGAATATTTTACCAAGCCATTACTCAATTTTTAGGTTTCAAAAAATACGGTGATGAATATAAGGTAATGGGCTTATCTTCATATGGAGATCCAAACTACATTAATGAAATTTCAAATTTAGTCTATAACACAAAAGAAGGTTTCGAACTTAATTTGGAGTATTTCATTCATCATAATGAAAATATTAATATTTCAAAAAAAAACGACCAAATTGAATATAAAAATCTATATTCTTCAAAGATTTACGAATTATTGGGTCAAGAAAGAAAAAATGATCAAAAAATTTCAAAAAAAGAAATGGATATAGCAAAATCGGCTCAGGTGGTTTATGAAAATATTTTATTTAATTTACTTAACAAATTATACGATAAATATAAAATTAAAAATTTAACATTATCAGGTGGATGCGCAATGAATTCAGTTGCCAATGGAAAAATTTTAAAGAATACGCCGTTTGAAAAATTATATATTTCGCCAAATCCAGGAGATGCGGGTGGCTCAGTAGGATCAGCTTTAGTTTCGTTAAATAATTCTAATAAAAAAATTTATCATATTAATAATTATGCTTACCTGGGTAAAGAATACTCAAATGAAAATATTCAGGAAGTTATTCTAAAAAAAAAATTATCCAATAAATTTGAAGTTCATAGATATGATGAGGAAGAATTACTAGATCTAGTAACTAAAAATTTAATTAATTCAAAAATAATCGGATGGTTTCAAGGTAGAATGGAGTGGGGTCCAAGAGCTTTAGGAAATAGATCTATAATTGCAGATGCTAGAAATCCAAAAATCAAAGATATAATAAATTTAAAAATTAAAAGAAGAGAAAATTTCAGGCCATTCGCACCTTCAATATTAAAGCAATATGTTAAAGATTGGTTTAATGAAGATATAGATGTACCGTATATGTCTCAAGTTTATTCAATTAAAAACGAAAAAAGAAAACAACTGCCTGGCATAACTCATATCGATGGAACCGGACGTCTTCAGACAATTTCAGAAAAACAAAATTATTTATATTATAATTTGATTGAAAATTTTTATAAAAAAACTGGTATACCAATAATATTAAATACTTCATTTAATGAGAATGAGCCTATAGTTTTGTCACCAGATCACGCTATAGATTGTTTTTTGAGAACAAATATGGATTTATTAGTTTTGGGTAATTGGGTAATTTCAAGATAATAATCATGAAATTAACAGTAATTACAATTTGCTATAATTGCCAAGATACAATTGAACAAACTATCATCTCTGTTTTAGAACAAACCTATAAAAATTTTGAGTACATAATTGTTGATGGAAACTCAAATGATGATACAAAAAAAATAATTAATAAATATAAAGATAAGATAACTAAAATAATTTCAGAGGCAGACAAAGGAATTTATGATGCTATCAATAAAGGATTAAAAATAGCATCTGGCGAAGTTATATCTTTATTACATGGAAACGACGTATTTAGCAACAAAGAGGCACTCTTCAAGATCACTGAGGAATTTAACCAAGATAAAAATATCGATGTTGTAATTTCAGATCTTGCATTTAAAAATAATTTAAAAATAAACAAAATTTCTAGATACTATAAAGCTCGTACTTTTAAGCCATGGATGTTGAGAATTGGGTATTCTCCACCACATTTATCTAGTTTTTTTAAATTAAAAAAAATAAAAGAATTAGGTTATTATAATTCTGAATATAAAATTGCAGGTGATTTTGATTTTTTTGTAAAAGCTTTTTTAATAAAAAAGTTTAAATATAAAGTTATTGATGAGTGTTTAATTTACATGAGCGTGGGAGGATTAAGTGGTAAAAATATTAATAGTTACATTTGTTCTTCAAAAGAAATTAACCGATCCTTAAAATTTCATGGATTTATAAGTAATATATTTGTTACCTTTTTAAGATTTCCTTTAAAAATAATCCAAATATTATAATTTTAATTATGTTTGATAAGATTAAAAATTATTATGGACTGAATATATCAAGCTATTTAATAATTTTAATACCTGTGTTCTTAATTAGTGGACCATTTTTACCAGATTTGAGTTTGGTAATTATAGTTATCTTTTTTCTTTTTAACTTATACATGTTCACTAGTTTCAAAATTTTTAAAAATATTTTCTTCTATTTTTTTCTATTTTTTTTTATATGTATACTTATTTCATTAATAAGCTCTAAATTTTTTCAAATATCTTACAAACCAACTATTTCTTATTTTAGATTTGGGTTATTTGCTTTAGCTTCAGCAATAATTTTTAATTTAAATAAAGATTTACCATTTAAATTGGCTAAAGTTTTTATCCTAATCTTTTTTATTCTTGGTATTGATACATTAGTACAATATTCACTTGGAGTTAATATTCTAGGCTGGGCTGTTGACGATGGTAATTTTAGAATAACTAGTTTATTTGGAGAAGATGAAGTGCTGGGAAGTTATGTTGCTAGATTCTTTCCATTTGTACTATCCTTATTTTTATTTTCAAAAAAATTCCACAAATGGAAATATGAAAACTATTATTTATCTTTTATTATTATTATATCAGGGGTTATATCTTTGCTTAGTGGAGAAAGAACTTCACTTTTTTTGTTTATAATTGGTTTGATATCAATCTTATTAACATGTGGAAGTATTAGAAAAATTTTTATGAAGTCATTATTAATTTTATTACCCATCTTGGTTACATTTGTATTAGTAGATGAAAGAGTTAAATTCAGAATGTATGATTTTACATTAAAGCAGTTAGGATTAAGTTCTGAAAGTAAGAGAATTGTAGTTTTTAGTGAAACATATGAAGGTCATTATAAAATAGCATATAAAATGTTTAAAGAAAAACCTCTTACTGGTCACGGAGTAAAGAGTTTTAGAAAATATTGCTCAAAAAAAGAAAATTTTATCGCAATAAATGCATGTACTACGCACCCACATAATATTTATATGCAGCTTTTGGCTGAAACAGGAATTATTCCTTTTTTAATTGTTTTATCTTTATTTCTTTTAATTTCATGGAAATTAATAAAGATTTCAATTGAAAGTTTAATTCTGAATAAAAAAAATCAAGATAAGGATTATTTAACTCTTGTTTATATATTTTACGCTGTAAATTTATTTCCTATAGCACCTTCCGGTAATTTTTTTAATAATTGGATAAATATAATATATTATTTGCCGTCAGGATATTTCATTTATTTAAATACTTTAAAGAATGTTAGATAATAATTTCTTAATTGTAACGATAATTACTAATTTACTCATCATAATTTTTTTTAGACAAATTACAAACCATTTTAATATTCTTGATTACCCAGACAAAAAAAGAAAATTTCAAAAGAAACCCATTTATTTAATTGGAGGAACTTTTTTATTTTTTAATATTATTTTATTTTCTATATCGAATTATTTAATTAATGATTTTTTCTTAAAAGAATTTACGAATAACAGAGAAAATTTTGCTTTTATCTTTGGATTATTAGCATTTTATTTTTTTGGTTTATATGATGATAAATATGATCTTTCACCAAATTCTAAATTGATTATTCCTATAATCATAATTTTATTTATTTTATATATAGATAATAATTTATTAATTAAAAATTTAGACTTTTCTTTTCTTAAATCCAATATTGAACTTAGATCATTTTCGTTAATATTCACAGTTTTATGCTTTCTACTTTTTGTAAATGCATTGAATATGTTTGATGGTATAAATTTACAAGTAACAAGTTATTCTATCCTGTTTTTAATAATTTTTATTTTTAAAGGACTATTTATCGACCTATGTTTAGCTGTAATTATTTCTTTATTTGTAATTCTTTATTATAATTCTAGAAATAAAATATTTCTTGGTGAGAGTGGTATTCAATTAATTGCATTTTTAATAACATTTATAATTCTAAAATCTACAAACTCTAATACTACTACTCTTTATGCAGATGAAATTTTCTTAATAATGTCAATACCTGGTCTAGATATGTTCAGATTATTTCTGATGAGACTTGTTAACGGTCGACATCCATTTAAACCAGACAATTTTCACCTCCATCACCTACTTGGAAAAATTTTCAGTAAATTACAAACATTTATATTTACGTTTTCTTTTATTTCCTTATCCATTATTTTATATTACTATATTCAATATAAATTAGTTTATATTGTGTTTTGGATTTTATTTTATTTCTTAACAGTATTATTTTTATTAAATTACAAAAAAAAATAATTTGAAAAGACTATTTGATATATTTATTTCAATAATACTAATATTTTTTTTATTTTTACCAAGTATTCTAATAATTTTCTTAATCAAAATTGTAAACAAAAACTCAGCAATTTATATTTCAAGGCGATTAGGAAAAAATAAGAAAATTTTTAAGATGTATAAGTTTAGAACAATGCATCCAAATACTCCTGAAGTAGGCTCCAACTCTCTAAAAAATGCAGAAATACACATTACCAAATTTGGAAAAATACTAAGAAAATTTAGCTTAGATGAAATACCTCAATTAATTAATGTTTTAAAAGGTGATATGTCTCTTGTAGGCCCTAGACCAGCACTAGAAAATCAACACGATTTAATTTCTTTAAGGGACGAGAAAGATATTTTTTCTATTGCACCAGGTATAACAGGTTTGGCTCAAATAAACGGACGTGATGATTTACTATTAGAGAAAAAAGTAGAGTACGAAGCAACTTATTTGAAAAAAAAATCTTTTTTATTTGATATTTTAATATTAATTATAACTTTAAAAATAGTAATTAAATCAAAAGGAGTTAAGCATTGAACTCAAAAAAAATTAAAATAATGGTTTTGAGTCACGCATTTGTTAAAAAAATTAATTTATCTTTTTTTGAAGCGCTATCAAAAAAAAAAAAATATTCTGTGACATGTGTATGCCCAAATAAAATTTTCATTAACCGTTTAAAAATAATTTCAGATTTTAAATTATATAGAGGGAATTTAAAAATCTTAAAATTAAATCTAATTTTTAAACATTCAAGATTATTTTTCTTTCAAAATTTAAAAAAATATATAAAAAAAGAAAAACCCAATTATATTTTAGTTGATAATGATCCAGCCTCATTCCAGTCATTATTTGTTATATTTTATTCATTTTTTTTTAATTATAAATTGATTTATTTTGTTAATGAAAATCAATTAATAAAAATTTTTCATAAAAATTTTATAAAAAATATATTGAAGCTTATTTTTGTAATGTCCTTTAATTTTATTTTTAAATCTAAAATTTATAAAATCTTTTGTTACTCTAACCAAATAAAAAAAAATTTTGAAATATTGGGATATAAAAAAAAGTCTTATGTTATGCCTTTAGGATATGATGAGAAAGTTTTTAATATGAAAAATAGAAGAAAGAAAAAAAAGTTAGTCATTTCATACTTTGGAAGAATTACAAGAGAAAAAGGAATTCATGTTATTTTAAAATCTTTAAAAAATTTTAAATATAAAAATTGGATTTTTATATTAGATACAGATTATATTGAGGATAGGGAATACTATAATTCTATAATCAAATATTTAAAGTTAAATTTTAATAAAAAAAATTATTCATTAATAAAAACTGATCATTATAAAATTGCAAACTATATGCGATATTCAGATATAGTCATTTTACCATCTTTACATGAAGAGCAATATGGACGAGTTATACAAGAAAGTGTTGCATGTGGAAGCGTAGCAATTGCTTCTAACATAGGTGCTTTACCTGAGATAATAAAGGATAAAGATCTACTTTTTAATCCAAATGATCATGTGAAGTTAAAAAATATAATAATAAAACTCACCTCAAGAAAATATTTAAAAAAAAAATTTGCAAAACTATATAAAAATATATTATCTCAAAGAACAATAACCAAACAGATAAATGTATTCGAAAAAAGTTTAAATTATTAAATGAAAGTAGTTATTTTAGCAGGTGGTAGAGGATCAAGAATATCTTTTTATACCCAAAAAATTCCAAAACCCATGATTAAAATTGGAAATACACCAATTCTAACACATATAATGAGAATATTTAAATTTTATGGTTTTAATGAATTCATAATAGCTGCTGGTTATAAAGGAAACGTCATTAGAAAATTTTATCGGAATAAAAAAGAATTTCCTAATATAAAAATTGTAAATACAGGTCTAGATACGATGACAGGAGGACGCTTATTGAAGCTAAAAAAACTTCTTAAAAATGAAGACAATTTTTTTGTTACCTACGGTGATGGTGTCTCAAATATTAACTTAAAAAAATTGTTAATTTATCATAAAAAACATAAACGTATCGCAACTGTATTAGCAGTAAGGCCTCCTGTAAAATTTGGTGAACTTATGTTAGGGAAAAATTCAGTAGTAAAAAACTTTGTTGAAAAACCTCAAATAGATAAAGGTTGGATTAATGGAGGTTTTTTTATTTTCAAAAATAAAATTTTTAATTATTTAAATAATTCTAAAGATGTCCTTGAGAAATTACCAATGATTAAATTAACAAAAAAAAATCAATTAGTAGCGTTCAAAAATACTGGATATTGGAGATGTATGGATAACTTAAATGAAAAAAATCAATTGGAGGAAATTTATAAAAAATATAACACAATTTGGAAATTTAAGTAGTATTTATGAAAAAACAAAAGTTATTAATTATTGGCCACAAAGGTTATATAGGCACAACATTAACAAATTTTTTAAAAAAAAAAAAAGGTTATATATTTGAAATTTACGGAATTGATAGTAACTTGTTTTCTTTAAATAACTACTCCAAAGTAAAAAAAATAAAAAAAAACATAAATCAAGATTGCAGGAAAATTAACTTACATAACTTAAATTTTATACCTGATGCAATAATCTATCTTGCAGCTGTCTCAAATGATCCAATGGGTAAAAAATATAAAACAGCAACGCAAGAAATTAATTTTAAAAATTGCATAAAAATTGCTAAGCAAGCTAAAAATTTAAAAATCAAAAAATTCATATTTGCTTCAAGTTGTAGTATGTATGGTTCTACTGGAAATAAATTAAAAAAAGAAAATGATCAATTAAATCCTCTAACCGATTATGCAGTTTCAAAAGTGAGATCTGAAAAATATTTAAAAAAACTGTCATCTAATAAATTCAAAGTTTTTGCTTTGAGATTTGCTACTGCTGCTGGAATGAGTAATAATTTGAGACTTGATCTAGTATTCAATGATTTTGTAGCTAATTCAGTACTAGAAAAACAAATAATACTTTTAAGTAATGGCCAATCCTGGAGACCTTTGATACATGTTAATGATATTGCAAAATCAATATTTTGGGCTTTAAACTATAAGCTAAAAAGAAATTTTATAGCAATAAATATAGGATCGGAAACATGGACTTTTAAAATTATTGATTTAGCCAAAAAAATTGCAAAAATAATTCCAGACACCAAAATTCATATCAATAATGCTGATAATTTTGACAAAAGATCTTATAGGGTAAATTTTAATCTTTTTAAAAAATTAGCGCCAAAATATCAACCCACTTCAAACATAAAAAAATCTGTAATTGAATTAGCTAAATTTTTAAAAAAAGAAAAAAAAAATCTTAAAAATTTCAGAAAATTACCAAAATGGTCTAGGTTATCTAGATTAAACTACTTGGTAAAAAATAATACTATTGATAAAAGGCTTTATCTAAAAAATGATTAAAGGAATTCAAATAACAAATTTAAAAAAAATATCAGATGAACGTGGAGCAATTTTTCATATGTTAAAAAAAAGTGACCCACATTTTATTAAATTTGGAGAAATCTATTTTTCAATTGCTTATCCTGGAATAATTAAAGGGTGGCACGAACATAAAAAACAAGTACAAAATTATGCAGTTATAGACGGAATGATAAAGTTGGTAATGGTAGATAATAGAAAAAATTCAAAAACATATAATAAAATAGAAGAATTATACTTGGGAGAAATGAATTACATACTAGTTACAATTCCTACAGGCATAATCACATCTTATAAATGTATAAGCAATAAAAGTTCAATATTAGCAAATTGTTCAACTTTACCTCACGATCCAAATGAAATGATTAATTACGATTTGTATAATAAAAAAATTCCATATGATTGGAAAAAAATTAAATCGTAAAAAAGTTATAATTTTGGGATCGTCTGGTTATATTGGTAGCTTTCTATCATCTAAGCTGAAAGAAAAATATAACTTAATTAACCACTCAAGAAAAAAAATTAAAGATAAAAATTTTAATTTATCAATTAAAAAACATATATATGGTGATATAACTAGGCCTAAAACTTTGGATAGTATCATAAAGTTAAGGCCAGATATAATTATATATACTTTATCTTTAAATCATAAAATTTCTGAAAGAAACTTAGAGTTTTCAATAAAAAATAATTTTCTGCCTTTAGCAAATTTATCTAAAAAAATACTTTTGAAGAAAAATTATAAGCCAAAAATTATTTATTTATCAACAGTTCAGGTTTACGGACGAGAATATGGTAACAAAATTAGCATAAATGAAAAATTTAGAAAAAAAATAGATAATATTTATGCTTTAACACATAGTATGTGCGAAGATTTTTTATCAATTAATAAAGATAAAATTAAATCTCACTCTTTAAGGATCTCAAATACATTTGGAATGCCAATTTTAAAAAATATAGATTGTTGGTGGTTGGTATTAAATGAATTTTGTAAAACAGCATTTGAAAAAAAGAAAATTTTTATCAATTCAGATGGATCAGCTTTGAGAGATTTTGTTTCTTTACAAATATTAAAGAAAGTAATTATAAAATTAATTGAAAAAAATTATAATATGCCATTAATTAATGTTTGTTCAGGTAAAACTCTATCTATTAAAGAGTTAGCGCAAAAAGTTAAAAATAACCGTTTCTTTAAAAATAAAAAAGTAGACATAATTTTAAAAGTTAAAAATGGAAAGGTAATTAAAAAATTCAAGTATGATACTTCTTTGCTAAGAAAATTATCAATAAATTCAAATATTAATTTATCTAATGAAATAACAAAATTCTTGGTGGCTCTTAATAAAAATTAAATGTATTTTTATATAAATATAAATAAAAAAAAATTATAATTTGAAACTTAAATTATCTAATATTGAAAAAAAAATTATTCTTGTATTATCCGATACAATTATAATTTTATTTTCAATATCTTTTGCTTATTCTTTGCGGTTAGAAACAATTTATCTCCCTTGGGATATTGATATTCGTGTATTTATGCTATTTTTTTTAGCAATATATCCAATTTTTTTTTATAATAATATATATCAAATTTTATTAAGATATTTTGATTACTTCGCAATAAAAAAAATAATCAAATCATTATCTATTTGTTTTGTTATTACTTTAATATTTAACCTTCTACTTTTTAAAATTTTTTTTTTCCCAAGATCGATTTCAATTATTGCAATTATTTTGACAGGAATTTTTATAATTTTTCATAGAATATCATTAAACTTTATAATTAATTTAAATCTAAAATCTTCCCAAAAAACTAATAAAATTTTAATTTTTGGAATAAGTAAAGATATTGTAAATTTAATTAAGACAATAAGGGATAACCCCAGCTATGGTGTTATCAAAGGCCTTATTGATTTAGGAAATAATTTTGGGGAAAGAGAATTAAATGGTCTTAAAATCTATAAAAAAAATGAGTTAGAAAATCTAATAAATAAGTTGAATATCACTGAAATTATCATAGTAGATAAAACTATAAAAAATAATCAATTTTCGAAATTAATTAGCAAATTAAAAAATAAAAATATACGTATAAAAAAATTTAATGAAACAAAAAATTTTATAAAAAATTACATTGATACAAAGATAATTTCGAGTTTAAATTTTTATGACATAATTGATAGACCAAAAATAATTGTCCAAAAAAAAATCTTATCTAAAAAAATAAAAAATAAAAATATATTAGTAACAGGTGGTGGTGGGTCTATTGGATCTGAGTTATGTTTAGAAATTCTCAAACAAAACCCAAATAAATTATTTATTTTAGATATATCTGAAATTAATTTATTTAATATTAAAAATAAAATAGATCAAATTGGCAAATTTAGAAAAAATATTGTCAAAATTGTACTTGGAGATTGTAATGATGAAAATTTTTTAAGTAACTACTTTAATAAATATAAAGTTGATGAAATTTATCATGCTGCTGCTTATAAACATGTAAATTTTGGAGAAGAAAACCCATATTCTATGATTAAAAATAATATCTTTTCAACTAAAAAGGTAGTTGAATTTGCCTTAAAGAAAAAAATAAAACATTTTACATTTATAAGTTCTGATAAAGCTGTAAATCCAAAAAGTATTTTGGGTTGTTCAAAATCGTTAGGTGAGAAAATTATAAATCAAATTTATTTGGATAATAAAAAAAAATATAATACCAGTTTCACTATTGTTAGATTTGGAAATGTTATTGGTTCAAGTGGTTCAGTTATACCCATTTTCCTAAATCAATTAATAGAAAAGAATTATTTGACAGTAACAAATAAAAATGTGACGAGATATTTTATGTCAATATCTGAAGCTGTTCAATTGACAATTAATGCCTCCTATCTAAATAAAAATAGTATAAAAATTTATGCTTTAGATATGGGAAAACAAATAAAGATAATTGATATTGCAAGACGCATAATTAGACTAAGCGGATACACAATAAAAGATAAGAAAAACCCAAATGGTGATATTTTTATTAAGTTAATCGGTCTTAAAAAAGGAGAAAAATTATCTGAGGAAATTGCTTTAGGTAAAAACTTAATAAAAACTAATCATCAACAAATATATGAATGTGACGAAAAAATTAAAAATATAGATTTACTTAATTTTTTTAAAGAAATTAATAATAATTTAAAATTAAATAGTAAAAATCTAAAAAAACAAAATTTTCTCAAGAAATTTCTATAATTACAATGAAAGATTTTTTATTTTTTAAATCAAAAAATATAAAGTTATATTTATTTTTTTTATACTTTGCGATAATTACAATACTTACTATTATTTGGTACAATTACATTATTATAAGATTCCCACATTTCATACACGAAAACGGGAATATTAATTATGAATCATTACATTTTTTTTTTGGTGGTCTGACAAAGAATTTAATTGAAAAAGATGAATTTTATCAAAATATTTATGGGATAAATTTCTATTTATCAAGAATGCCATTAATACCATTATTTTTAAAATGGAGTTACCTTTACATATCAAAAAAATTTTTAATTATATTATTAGTAAAAAATTATTTAATTTTTTCTATTCTATTCTATTTTTTATATAAGTTTTTGAAAAAACATGCTTTAGTCTTCATTGTCTTTTTAATTTTGTTTTACAATCCCTATAACACCTTTATGATTATAAGATTAATACCTGAAGAAGGTATTTTAGCCATATTGATGTTGTCACTTTACATAACTTTATTACAAAAAGAAGTTAATTTTAAAGTTTTAGCCTTATTAATTGTTGCTATTTACTTCACAAAAGCCTCACAATTTCTGTTTTGTTATATTTTTTCGATAATTCCAATATTAATATTCAAAAATAGGTTAAAATATTTACCTCTTCTCTTGATATTTATTAGCTATATCACCTGGACATCATTTGCCTATATCAAAATAAATAAATTTATAACACCTTTCTCAATTACATCTATTAGTGGATTAACTTTAAGTGTTGCATATCATGAAAAATTTTTACAATTATATCCAAACCAAAGTCCTGATTTACTTGTGAATGATATAGTTAAAAAAAAAATTGATAAGATAAATAGTTTTGAAAACGAAATTGAATTTAATAGATCTTTTAAAGAGGATATATTTTTAAAAATATCAAATGATAAAAATTTTGTATTAAAAAGTTTTTTAAAAAAAATTCATGTACTATTTCTTAATGTAAAATATGATGCACAGAATATTAATTCTAATAAATTTGAAAAAATTAGATATTCTGAAATTCCAAATAAAATTGTTTTATTTCTATCTATATTAATTTTTTTAATTGCGATGATTAAGAAGATGTTAAGAAAAGAAGATTTATATTTCATTACAATATTATCTGTATATTTGATACCCTATCTAATTGGTTTTCTTTACACTAGACATCTTGTCCCAATATATGTTTTATGCCACTTTTATTTATTTTTAAAATATATTAAATTAAAAAACGTTTATGGATAAGTCCGTTTACAAAAGACAGTTTGAAGAAAATAAAGATCATTGGTGGTTTGAGTCAAGAAAAAAAATTGTTCAAAATATTCTTAAAAAAAATATAAAAAAGAAAAAAATCAAAATTTTAGATTTTGGATGTGGAGTAGGGATAAATTTAGAAATGTTATCAAAGTTTGGAGATTTAACAGCTTACGATGATAATAAAATTGTTCTTAAATTTATAAGAAAAAAATTTTTAAATAGAAAAATCAGATTTACAAATACAATTAATGATAAAAAAAAGTACGATCTAATTGTTGCAATGGATGTTATTGAGCACATAAATGATGACAAAAAAATTGTTGAAAAATTAAATAAAAAACTATTAAAAAACGGAAAAATTTTAATAACTGTTCCAGCTTATAATTTTTTATTCACAACAAAAGATAAAATTCTACATCACAAGAGAAGATATAGTAAGGAAAGCATTTTAAATATTTTAAGGCCCAATTTTAAAAAAATTAAATGTTCTTACTATAATTTTTTCTTAGCACCACTGATTATACCGACATTACTTTTCTATAAAATATTTAATATTGAATTTATAGATAAAGTTGAAAAAAAGGGAAATAATATTCTTAATTATCTTTTCAAAAAAATATTTTCTTCAGAAAGATATATTTTAAATAACATAAATTTTCCGTTTGGAATTTCTATATTATATCTTGGCAAGAAAAAATGAAATGAATTTGTCTTTTATATTTCCTGTTTTTAATGAAGGTGAAAGATTAAAATTATTATTCAAAAAAATTATATTATTTAATCATAAATATTTAAAAAATGCTCAATATATTTTTGTAAATGATGGAAGTATAGATAATTCATTAGAATTGTTAAAATATTTTAAAACGAATAATAAAAAGTTAAATATACAAATCTATTCTTATAAAAAGAATCGTGGCAAAGGATATGCACTTAAAAAAGGAATTGAAATTTCAAAAACTGATTGGTTGTTAACTTTGGATGTTGACTTATCCGTTGATCTAAATCAAATTTTAAGATGGAAAAAAAAAATAATTTTTAATAAAAATTACGCATATATTGGATCTAGAAATCTCATTTCATCAAAAGTTAAGACTTTATTTATTCGTTATTTAATAGGTAAAATAATGAATGTTTTGCTTTATTCTGTTCTAAAAATTGAAATAAAAGATACTCAATGTGGATTTAAATTGTATCATAAATCTTACATAAAAAAAATATTCAGAAAATTATCAATTAAAGGGTATGCACATGATGTTGAAATTATTATAAAAATAAAAAAAAAAGGAATTAAAATTTTAGAGTTACCAGTAAACTGGTCTTATAAAGCAGGTAGTAAAGTCAATTTATTAAGTGACAGCATAAAATTTTTCTTAAATATAATTTTTATTAAGTTGAGATTCTAAGTAACAATTAATTTTTAAAAATTATATATTTATTTCGAATTTTTAACTGCAAATTTTTATCTATTTCATAATGACTACAAATTTTTTTTGTATACATGCAATATCCATTAATAGGCATAATAATTTCCAAATTATTTAATTTTTCTTTTTTAAATTTTCCAGGCAAATTATTATTATCCATGGCGTAATATTTTGGCCAGGGATAATTATTATAATTATTTTTTGTATACGCAATTCTATAAATATTTTTTATTAATAAAGTAGATAAAGATAAAATTACCATAAATATTAAAACATTTTTTTGTCTCTTTAAATTTATAGAAAAATTCAGTGAAATATATGCCAATGAAAAAGAAATTAAGCTGATTATAAAAGAATACCCATATCTATACATGGGTGATTTATAAAACCAGATAATTGAGCAGAGTAATAAAACCAAAAAATATATTAAAGTTTTTCTATCTTTAGAAATTATTTTACGTTTCGAACCATAATATAAAATGGATATTACAAACAAACATATTGTAATGTAAGGAAACAAGATTTTTAATATATATTTGAAATGCAAAGAAAGCCAACTATTTATCCAATTGAAGTTTGAAAGAAATAGTTCAGTAGATACCTCCTCTTCACTGTCGATATCTGATATACCTTTTGTCCAAGCTTCTGATGATTTTGATACTTCTATAACATCATTTATGTTAACCCACGAAAGATGTTTAATGCAAGAGTATTCTAATGGGTATAATGCACAACCACTTATTATTAAATTTTTAGTAATCCATATCAAAAAGAAAAAATTTAAAAAAATAAATTTTTTTTTGAAAATAATTTCATTTAAATTTACTTTTTTAATATCTATTAAACTTAATATTACTATTAAAATTAAAGTTAATTTATTTTGGATGATGAATAACGAGAGTATTAGATTATTTAAAAATTGATCTAAATTAAATTTATCTTTATTAATTAATACCTCAGAAATAAGAAAAAATACTAAAAAATGAGCTGGCGCATCATTACCATACTCACTGTATCTATTCATTTTATATGCCACGTAAATGATTACATATAAAAGAAAATAAAAATGAAAGTTAAAATTACCTTTTTTAATATAAAGGTATAATTGGGTAACGAAATTAATTATTATCGCAGTCGCAATGATACCTTGTGCAAAAATGATGCCATTATCTTTAAAAATAAAATTATTACTTATTGCAGCATAGTATTGAATGATTGATGTGTGAGCATATCTAAAATGTAAATTCGAAAGTCCAAAAATTATTTTTTCTGAATTAAGAATCCCAATAAATGGAAGATGATACAATCCAGCATCTGGTCTGTAAACGTTACTTTCTAGTATTAAAATAGTTAGTAAAAATCCAGATATAAGTAAAAACTTAACAAAATTTCGGTTAAAAAATTCTTCTTTGTTTTTAATTAAAATAACAAGACTTATTAATGGTATTACAGATGAAATATATACATTTAAAGGATAAAAAAAATTTATTGTAATTGCTAAAAATGAAATAAATATTACACCAAATACTAGTTTTTTTGAGAAAATATAAAAACTTGAGTTACCTTCATTTGAAATTGAAAAAGCAAATGGAATTGTGAAGAGTATTATGAGACAAGAAAATAGGAAAACGAAAATCATATGAAACTTTTAACAGTTATAATTCCAGTATACAATGAAAGTAAGACTATAACAAAAATATTAGACAAAGTTATTAAAACAAAAATTTCTAAACAAATTATTGTTGTAGATGATTGCTCTACAGACAATAGTAAAAAAAAAATATCAAATTTTAAATCTAAAATTTATAAGATTATAATTCATAAAAAAAATCTTGGAAAAGGAGCTGCTATACAAAGTGCTCAAAAATTTATTAAAGGTAAATACACTATAATTCAAGATGCAGACTTGGAATATAATCCAAATGATTATTTTAAGATTTTAAAGAGAATAAATCATAAAAGCATCAATGCAGTATATGGCTCAAGAGTTTTAGGAAAAAAAAGATACAAACTAAAAAACTTTACATCTTTGAGTAGAATTTTTTTCAATCACATTTTGACATTACTTTCAAATATTATAAATAATCAAAGACTCACAGATGCGCACACATGTTACAAATTATTTGATAGTAAAATTTTTAAAAAAATAAAATTAAATGAGAATGGCTTTGCATTTTGTCCTGAGATAACAACAAAAATTTCAAATTTAAATGTAAAAATTTTTGAGGTCCCAATTTCTTATAAAGGTAGAAGTTACGATGAAGGTAAAAAAATTTCTTATAAAGATGGTATCGAAGCAGTTTATGCTTTATTTAAATATAAATTTTTTAAAAATTAAATGAAAGCTTACAAACAAATAAACAAATGTAGAATATGTAATTCAAAAAAATTAATTAATATTGTTAATCTGAATGACCAATACCTGCAGGGTTCATTTATAAAAAAAAATATTCCAAAACCTTATTTAAAAAAAATTCCACTTCAATTACTTTTGTGCACTAATTGTTTGCTTGTTCAATTACGTCACACAACTAGCAAAAATATTTTATATAAAAATTATTGGTATGAGTCTGGCATAAACTCTACAATGCGAAATCATTTAAAAAATCTAGCACATGAAGCGTCTAATATGATTAATAAAAAAAATATGAAAGTTAAGGTCTTGGATATTGGCTGTAATGATGGAACACTTTTAAATTTTTATAATAAAAGTTTTAAAAAATTTGGAATAGATCCTAGTCAAATAATTAAGAAAATTAAAAATAATCAAATAAACATAGTAAATGACTTTTTTCCTTTAAAAAAAAAAAATAAAAAAATAAGAGGAAAAAAATTTGATATTATTACATCAATAGCAATGTTTTATGATCTAAATGATCCAAATACTTTTGTGAAAGAAATTAAAAATTATTTAAAAAAAGATGGAATTTGGATTTTTGAATTATCTTACTTAGTTGATATGTTGAAATTGAATTCATTCGATACTATTTGTCATGAGCATTTAGAGTATTATTCTTTAAGCACCCTTGAATATTTAATGAAAAAACACAATTTAAAAATTTTTAAAGTTTCAAAAAATACAATAAATGGTGGGAGTATAAGATGTTTTGTTGCCCACAAAGATTGTAATCTACATAATGATATAAATGATTTTAATTTATTTAAAATTTTAATAAAAAAAGAAAAAAAAATAGGTATAAATAGGATAAAGACCTACAAAAAATTTTCGTCCAACATTTTAAAACTCAAAAAAAATTTGAAAAAAAAAATAAAAAATATCAAAAATAATAATGAGTCAATTTTTATTCTTGGGGCTTCGACTAAGGGAAATACAATATTGCAATATTTAAACATTGATAATTCAATTATTCCTTTTGCAATCGAGAGAAATAAAGAAAAAATAGGAGCCAAAACAATCGGAACTAATATAAATATTATAAGCGAAAGCGAAGCTAAAAAAATACAACCAAATTATAAACTTGTTTTACCTTGGCACTTCAAAAAAGAAATTATAAACAGGGAATTAACTTATATTAAAAATAATGGTAAATTAATTTTTCCTCTACCAAAAATATTAATTATAACTAAATATAATTATATGAATCATGCAAAATAAAATAAACAAGTATTCAAAAATTTTTGTGGCTGGCCATAAAGGATTAGTTGGTTCTGCAGTCTTAAGGAGGTTAAAATATTTTGGTTATAAAAACATTTTAACAATATCAAGAGAAAAACTTGATCTAAGAGATCAAAATAAAGTTAAAAAATTTTTTAAAAAACATAAACCACATGCCGTTATAAATGCGGCTGCAACAGTTGGTGGAATATATGCTAATAATAAATATAGAGCAGAATTTATATATAATAATCTAGCTATTCAAAATAATATTATTCATTCATCTTATTTGAATAATGTTCATAGTTTGATCTTTTTAGGTTCTAGTTGCGTTTATCCTAAAGAATGTAAGCAACCAATTAAAGAAGAATACTTGCTAACTGGTTTATTAGAGAAAACCAATGAACCATATGCTGTAGCAAAAGTAGCTGGAATTAAAATGTGTGAAAGTTATAACATACAATATGGAACAAATTACAAATGTTTGATGCCAACAAATACTTATGGGCCAAACGATAATTATAATTCTTTAACATCACATTTTTATCCTGCATTAATTAAAAAAATTTATGATGCAAAAAAAAATAAAAAAAAAGAAATTATATTATGGGGAAATGGCAAAGCTTTTAGGGAATTAATGTATGTAGATGATCTTGCGGATGCATGTATATTTTTCTTAAAGAAAAAAACAAAAAAAAGTTTAATAAATATTGGTAGTGGTGAAGAAAGGTCTATACTTGATTATGCAAGATTTATAATTAAAAAAATGGATGCAAATTTAAAAATAAAGTTTGATAAAAGCAAACCAAATGGAACAATAAGAAAAAAATTAGATACTAAATTAGCAAAAAAATATGGTTGGAGAGCAAAAGTAAATTTAGATAACGGTTTCGAAAAAGTTTATAGGTCATTTTTATATAATCAAACTTCTTTACAATCAAAGTAATAAATTTTTAAAAATTTCTTCTTTTCTGTATTTGATAGATTTTAATCTTTTACCAGGCAATACTCCAATATATCTATTATATTCCCTACAAATTTTATCTTCATTATTCATTTGTTGAATGTTTTTAATTTTGTTCACTCTATAATTTAATTTAAGATGATCTTCAAATTTTTTTGGAAATTCAAAATTTCCTCTAATAATATCTTTATATTGAATTAAGATTTTATTTAGTATTTTCCTTAATATATTTAAATCATTTCTATTGCTTGAAAAATAATACTTAGCTTTTCTATTACTTTTCTCACCTAATATATTTAAAAACTCACCCCAAAAAATATCATCACATACCAATGTATATAAACCTGGTTTCTCTTTATCATAAATAATATTTATAATTGCATCTTTGATTAGGCTTATAAATGTGATCCAAGCTGGCGTTTCAGGTATTTCGAAAATACGATTATCTTCAATCATTTCTGTTATGTTTAAACTTGCTCTTTGAAATTTTCCATGTACTTCTGCTAATCTAAGCAAATACACGTTTATATTATTTTTTTTTCCTATTTTTGAGATATATTTTTCCGCATACCTTTTGTTAGTTGCATATATCGAGCTTGAAAATAAATAATTTTTTAAAATTTTTCTTTCATTGTCTATTCCGTAAGCGTTCATAGTACTTGCAAATACATACCTTGAATTTTTTTTCATATTAGGAATTATTAAATCAACTCTTTTTTTGTAAAAGTCCTTTATTTCCTTTAAAGTTCCACTATTAGGAGCAGCTAGATCAAATATTAAATCTGCAATTTTAATTTCAGAAATTATATTTTCGTTTTTAATTTCTCCGACAATATTTTTTATTTTATAAAAATCAAAAAAAGATGAACCCACTGATGTTCTTGAATGACACAAAAAATTAATGTTAGTAGTATTTTTTAATTCTAGTGCTAACTCTTTACCTATTTGACCGGTAGCTCCTAATAAAAAAATTCTTTTATTTTCCATAAAACATTTCTGTAACTTTCGTTGTTAAAAAAAATGAGTTAATTGTAAATTCGCTTTCTTTTTTATTTATAAAAGAACTAATGAATTCATTCCAGAAGGAGTATGCTACACTATATGAATTATTTGGGAAATTTAAAATGTCATTATCTTTAATTAAAAATTCAAAATTCCCCTTATTTTTAATTTTTAAATTTGAATCATCTTTAAATAAAAAAAGGTCAACCGAACAATTATTGAAATTATATTGTATTTTATTAGTTGTATTTTTTAATACAGACATTTCAAAATTACACTTTATTTTTTTATCAGTTTTGTTAATTAATTCAAATCTTCCATTTGATTCTATATCAAGACCCGATTTAAATTTTTTTTCTGACTCAAAATTTAAAATTTGTTTTGCTCCTGAAGTAAATAAAACACAATCTATCCAATGTGTTCCAGCTTCAAAAAATATTCCACCTCCAGATTTTTTTATGTCAGATCTAAAGCTATCAAATTTGTAATGAATATCTCCAAAAAAGATATTTACTGAAATTAATTCACCAAAAATTTTTTCTTCAATTATTCTTTTAATTGTTTGTACAATACCCATTTTTCTTCTTGTATAACCAACTGTCATACAAGCAGAATTAAAGCAATCAGCAAAATAATTATGTTCTATTAAATTTAATGCATACGGTTTTTCAAAAAATATTCCGCTACATTTATTTTTTAATTTATCAAATATTTCAGATCTTTCACCGTATGGTACAGTTAAAAGAATTATATCAACATTTTCAAATTTTAAAATTTCATTTATATTACTAAAAAATTTAATTTTTTTTTTTTCAACAATTGATTTTTTTTCTAAATTTTTATCACAAATCCAAGAAATAACCACATCCTCTCTTGATAATAAAATGGGAAGATGTACGTTCCACGCAACGTTACCTAAACCTACAATACCTATTTTAATCATTATTTATTTTTTTATAATATATAGTTCAATAATTATGAAAAATAATTTCGAATTTGAAAAGCATAAAGATATATCCACAAAACATACATGTTTTGAAGAACATTTTAATGACTTATTAAGATCTAAATTCATATATAATGTATATTGTCTAATAGGGTATAACTTGATTAAAATAAATTCATCATTAACAAAAAAGATATTTGATAATTACATATCAATCTCCTTAGAAAATTTTTTTATTAAGTCAATTATTTTATATTTAAAAAAAAAATGAAAACAATTTTCTTTATTTTGTGGGGTGACCCTAAGTTTTACCAAACCTTAATTTTTTTAGCACAATTTCTTTCAAAAAAGGGGTTTAGGGTATTTATTTTGTCCAAAAACACAAAAAAAGAGAAAGAAATAATTAAAAATGTAAATTTTGGAAAAAACTCTAAAGTAATCAATTGTCCAAAATTTATTTCAGGCTTCTCTAACCAAGTTGACTACTTTTTTTTTATTTTTTTTGTTTTAATTAATTATCTTTTTAAAAAACCGAGTAAGATTATTTTTTTTAATAAAAAAGCGTTATTTACCGTAATTTTATTAAATATTTTTAAATTAAAAAAAACAAAGTTTATTTATCACAATTTTGATTTTGAATTAATTACAAAGGCTAATAAATTCAAAGAAAATTTATTAATTAAATTTGAATTTTTTTGCTCAAAAAAATGTGATTATTTAATATTTCCATCACAAAATAGATCTAGATTATTTAAATCAAAATCTAAAAATAAAAATAGTAAAATATATTCTTTTATGAATTGTTTCCCTTTAAAAAATAAAATTAAATTTTCATCAAATAAATTTAAAAAGTTTTTAAATACAAATAGTTTAAAAAAGAAAAAAATTATATGTCATCTTGGGTCGATCGGACCAGATCATTATTTGGAGGAAATTATAAAAAGTTTTAAGTATTTTAATGATAATATTATATTAATTATAGGAGGAAGCCCTATTGGCAATTATCCCTCAATTTTGAGAAAAATTATTTCTATAAATAAATTAAAACATAAAGTTTATATTTTTGAAAATATAAGCAACGAATTTTGGTTTGATATTTTAAAAAATTCTATACTTGGGCTTTGCTTTTATAAACCCTCTGTCTTAAGCCATAAAAATATGGCTGGCACCTCTCAAAAATTTAATAATTATCTATTTTTTCAAATACCAATGTTAGTAAATAAAAACAATGACTTTACTAATTTTAAAAAAAAATTTGATATTTTTAATATGGTAAATCCAAAAAAACCAAAAAATATTTCAAACAGCATAATAAATTTAATCCATAACTCAAATAGATATTATAATATAAAAAAAAATATGAAGCTTTCTTTTCAAAAAGAATTAAACTTTGAAACTCAGTTTTCTAATAGTTACGACAAAATTTTATAAATCATTATAGTATTTTAATTCATCATCTATCATAATTTTAATAAGTTCATCTAAATTTGTTTTTGGTTCCCATTTTAATTTTTTCTTTGCTTTTGAAGCATCTCCTGTAAGTGTGTTGACTTCTGCTGGTCTAAAAAATTTTGGATTAATTTTAATAATAGTTTTATTATTTTCTTTATTTATTAGTTTCTCGTTTAAGCCACTGCCTACCCATTTTACATCCATTTCAAGGTATTTAGTTGCCTTATTTATAAAGTCTTTTATGGAGTAAGTTTTGCCTGTCGCAATTATATAATCATCAGGTTTTTTCATTTGAAGCATTTTCCAAATTGCCTCTACATATTCCTTAGCAAAACCCCAGTCTCTCTTCGCATATAAATTTCCTAGTTCAAAACAATTTATATTTTTTCTTAAAATTTTAATTAAATTAATTATTATTTTTCTTGTTACAAATTCCTCTCCTCTCAAGGGAGATTCATGATTGAATAAAATACCAGAGGTAGCATACATCCCGTAAGATTTTCTATAATTTTGAGTTAAGTAGTGAGCAAAAACTTTAGCAACCGCATAAGGACTTTGAGGATTTAAAGGTGTGCTCTCTTTTTGTTTTTTCTCTAACACATCTCCAAACATCTCTGATGATGAAGCTTGATAAAATTTAATTTTTGGATTTATGGATCTAATAGTTTCTAAAATTCGTAGTGTTCCTAATCCCGTAATATTACTTGTGTTAATTGGACTTCTAAAAGAAGTTCCTACAAAAGATTGTGCTGCTAAATTGTAAACTTCATTCAACTTATATTTTTTAAATACTCTTTGAATTTCATATATTTCTCCTAACTCCATTTCCTCAAAAATAATTTGATTTTCAATGTTTAATCTTCGAAGCCTCCAATTCACTGATCTTGCTGATCTTCTATCAGTACCAATAATTTTATAATTTTTATTTAAAAGAAATTCTGCGAGATATGCACCATCCTGTCCGGATATTCCTGTGATTAATGCAGTTTTTTTCATAATGTTCAATAATATAAGAAGAAAAGATATATAGATAATTCGCAAAATTTAAAGATTTTCTTTACTTTTTTATCTTTAGAAGTTAATAGAACAAGCCTGGTGATTATTGCGAAAGGGAAATACCCGATCCCATTCCGAACTCGGAAGTCAAGCCTTTCAGCGCCAATGGTACTTAGTCTTAAGACTTGGAAGAGTAGGTCATTGCCAGGCTATCCTAATGAGGAATAATATTGTAATCACAGGTGGAGCAGGTTTTGTTGGATCAAATCTAATCTCCTATTTACTAGAGAAAACTAATTTCAAAATAATAAGTTTAGATAACTACTCAACTGGATTAAAAAAAAATCATATTAGATCTAAGAGAGTAAAATATATCAAAGGAAATACTATTAATATTACAAAAATATTAAAAAAATATAAAAATAAGATTATTTCACTTTTCCACTTTGGTGAATTTTCCAGAATATATCAAAGTTTTGAAAACTTTAATGAATGTTTTAAATCTAATTCTATTGGTTCTAAAGAAGTATTTAAATTTTGTTTGGACAACAAAATAAAACTAATTTATTCAGCAACTTCTGCAACTTTAGGGAAAAACGGTAGCGATAAGAATTTATCACCTTATGCATTTACAAAATCTAATAACTTGGAACTACTTGAAAATTTGAAGAATTGGTTCAAGTTTAAATACGAAATAATTTATTTTTATAATGTTTATGGAGACAAACAAATTGATAAAGGAAAAATGGCAACAGTAATAGGTATTTTTCAGAAACAATATTTAGATAATCAGCCTTTAAGCGTAGTAAAGCCAGGAACTCAAACTCGAAGGTTTACTCATATATCAGATACAATAAGAGTTTGTTATAAAGCTTGGAAATCTAATAAATGTGCCTATTACAGCATCAGTCATAAAAAATCATACTCAATTCAAGCAGTTGCAAAAATGTTCAAAACAAATATAACTTATCTTCCACGTAGGTCAGGTGAAAGATATGCTTCTGCTTTAACAAATTTGTCCTATAATAATAAGGTAATAAAATATTACGGAAAAATAAATTTGAAAGATTATATAAGTTCGTTTATTAAGAATAAAAAAAATAACTATTATGAAAATAGCTAGTTCACTTAAATCATTAAAGAAAAGAGATCTAAACTCCAAATTAGTTAGACGAAGAGGCAGAGTATATATAATAAACAAAAAAAATCCAAAATTCAAAGCAAGACAAAAGTGATAATTTATGGATAATGAAAGTCATAAAAATACATGGAACAATTTTACTAAATTTGTTCTATGGGGTTCTATAGCTGTTGTAGTAGTATTAATCTTAATGGCACTATTTCTATTGTAGAATGATTATTGGTTCGATATCTGAAGATATAAATTTTGAAAAAAGAGTTGCAATTACTCCAGAAATTGCAAAAAAATATAAATCTTTAGGTTTAGAAGTTTATTTGACCAAAGATTATGCATTGCATTTAGGCATTAACGATAAACAGTATGAAAATGAAGGTGCAAAAATTATTCAAGACACTGACGAAGTAATTTTTAAATCAAATGCTATATTACAAATGAATATACTAAATGATGAAAATTTAAGTAAATTAAAAGACAATCAAATTTTTATTGGAGTTCTAAATCCTTTTATGAATGAAAAAAAATTAAAGGAAATTTCATCAAAAAATGTAAAATGTTTTTCACTTGATTTATTACCAAGGATCACTAGAGCACAATCTATGGATATTCTTTCATCTCAAGCAAATTTAGCTGGTTATAAAGCAGTATTAGACTCTTTTTCCTTTTTTCAGAAAGCTATTCCTATGATGATGACAGCTGCTGGTACAATCTCAGCTGCAAAAGTACTAGTTGTTGGTGCAGGTGTTGCGGGTTTACAAGCTATTGCAACAGCAAAAAGAATGGGAGCTATAGTTTTTGCAACTGATGTTAGACTTGCTTCTAAAGAACAAGTAGAAAGCTTAGGGGGAAAATTTTTAATAGTTGAAGGATCAGAAAACTTAGAGACCGAAGGCGGATATGCAAAAGAAGCTGATGAAGAATTTAAAAAAAAACAAGAAAATTTATTAAAAGAGACTTTAAAAAAAATTGATATAGTTATATGTACGGCCTTGATACCAGGTAAAAAAGCACCGATTATAATAAAAAAAGATATGATTGATGTAATGTCTAGTGGATCAGTAATTTATGATTTAGCTGCGTCCCAAGGAGGTAATTCAGAATTAACTAAAGTGGATGAGGTTATTGATATTAATGGAGTTAAAATTATGGGTGAAAAAAATATTCTTAATAAATTACCTGTTTCAGCTTCAAATTTGTATGCGAAAAATCTATTTAATTTTATAAGTAACTTATTTGATAAAGAAAAAAAAAATTTTAATATCAATTTAGAAGATGAAATAATAAACAAAACATTGGTAAAATAATGGAAATTGATCCTTTTATATTTAGATTAAGTATATTTATATTATCAATTTTTGTTGGTTATTATGTTGTTTGGAGTGTTACGCCTTCTTTGCATACTCCATTAATGTCAGTAACTAATGCAATTTCATCTGTAATTATTGTAGGGGCTATTATTGCTGCTTTAGCTGGATCATCGGAAAATATTTTTGAAACTTCAAATATTTTTGGCTTTCTTGCTATTATATTGGCAGCAGTGAATATATTTGGTGGGTTCCTCGTAACCCAAAGAATGTTGCAAATGTATAAAAAGAAAAAAAAATAAAAAAAAATGACAGCAAACTTATCAGCATTATTTTATTTAATTTCTGGAATACTATTTATTCTAGCATTAAGAGGTTTATCATCACCTGAAACATCTAGACAAGGTAATTATTTTGGTATTGCTGGTATGGCAATTTCAATAGTTGTAACATTTCTATCAGTAGATAATTTTGGATCAGGATTTTTGTATGTCCTTATATTTCTTGTTATTGGTGGGGCCATTGGGTCTTTTATAGCTTTTAAAATACCTATGACTGCTATGCCAGAATTAGTTGCTGGTTTTCACAGTTTAGTCGGACTTGCTGCAGTATTTGTTGCAATTTCAGCTTTTTTGAAACCTGATGCATTTAATTTAGGTACAGCAGGAAGTATTAAACTAGCAAGTTTAATTGAAATGTCACTTGGTGCAGCTATTGGAGCTATCACATTTTCAGGTTCAATAATTGCGTTTTTAAAGCTTAGAGGTATTATGTCTGGGTCACCAATCACTTTTAGTGGACAACACTTTTTAAATCTAGCACTTGGTATAATAATTATATTTTTAATATACTATTTATGTATATCGCAATCATCCAATATTTTTTGGTCAATCGTTCTGATATCTTTTGTTTTAGGTGTCTTGTTAATTATACCAATAGGAGGTGCGGATATGCCTGTTGTAATTTCAATGCTAAACTCATATTCAGGATGGGCTGCTGCGGGTATTGGTTTTACTTTAGAAAATACTGCTTTGATTATTACAGGTGCATTAGTTGGATCATCAGGAGCAATTTTATCATACATAATGTGTAAAGGTATGAATAGATCATTCTTCAATGTTATACTTGGGGGTTGGGGAGCAACTGATCAAAGTTCTAGTTCAGAGAGCAAGGAACAAAAACCAGTCAAAAACGGTAATGCAGATGATGCAGCTTTTTTAATGAAAAATGCTTCTTCTGTGATTATAGTACCAGGTTATGGTATGGCTGTAGCCCAAGCTCAACATGCTTTAAGGGAAATGGTTGATGCATTAAAAAAAAATGGAGTAAAAGTTTCGTATGCTATTCATCCTGTAGCTGGAAGAATGCCTGGTCATATGAATGTTTTGTTGGCAGAGGCAAATGTACCTTACGATGAAGTATTTGAATTAGAGGAAATTAATAACGATTTTGCAAATTGTGATGTTGCTTATGTAATTGGAGCAAATGATGTTACAAATCCTGTGGCAAAATCAGATCCTCAAAGCCCAATTTATGGTATGCCAGTATTGGATGTTGAAAAAAGTAAATCAGTTTTATTTGTGAAAAGAAGTCTTTCTCCAGGATATGCAGGCATAGATAACGACCTTTTTTATAGAGATAATACTTTAATGTTATTTGCCGACGCCAAAAAAATGACTGAAGAAATTGTAAAGAGTTTATAGTTGACTAAAATTTTTTGTGATATTGCAGATATTAAATTAATCAAAAAATTTAATAGAAAAAAAATTGTAAAAGGCTTTACAACAAATCCAAGTTTAATGCGCAAAGCAGGGGCAAAAGATTACCTAAAATATTCAAAAGAAATAATTAAAGTTACAAATAAACCAGTTTCTTTTGAAGTTTTTGCCGATGATATTAATAACATGATTTCTCAAGGTGATAAAATAAGCAAATGGGGTAAAAATGTTTATGTAAAAGTCCCTGTAACAAATTCTCAAGGAAAATTTATGGGAAAAGTAATACAAACTCTTAATAGAAAAAATATTAAATTAAACATAACCGCCGTTTATACAGCTGATCAAACAAAAAAAATTTTAGAAAAAATTAATAGGAAAACCGATGTAATAATATCAATTTTTGCAGGAAGAATGGCAGATACTGGTAAAGATCCTATTCCTCAATTTCAAAGGAGCATTAAACTTTCAAAAAAATATAAAAAAGTTCAAATACTTTGGGCAAGTACTAGAGAGCCTTATAATTATATTCAGGCAAAACAAATTGGATGTCATATAATTACTGTACCTCCTTCTATAATTGAAAAGATTGAAAAATTTGGTAAAAAATTTAATAATCTTACGATTCAAGGTTATGAGCCTTGCGAGCTACCAGGCTGCTCCACCCCGCGATAATTAAATCCTATTTTTGAGTTTGTTAAGTTTTTTAACTCTTTTAATGTTTTCCTGTAATATTCTTTTTTTTTTTTCAGATGGCTTTTCGTAATTATTTTTTAATTTAATTATTTTAAAGAATCCATCTCTCTGGAGTTTCCTTTTTAAAACTCTCAGTGCTTGTTCAACATTATTATCTTTGACTTCTATTTTAATAACAACCTCCAAAAAAACGCTTAGTTAGCATTTTAAATAATATTTGTCCATATCTTTAAAATTAAATTTTATTGTTTAAATTTGATTAATCTTTATCTTTTTTTTCTTTTAGTATTCTCCTTTCAGCTTTTTCAATTGCTGACAATAAATCTTTTTGAGAAAACAATCCCATGGCCACAGGATCTTTTGCATTTAGACTATTATAATTCCAGTAACTTTTATTCCTGATAGCAGAAACTGAATTTTTTGTGATACCAACAAGTCTTGCTATCTGAGAATCTTTTAATAAAGAATGATTTTTTAAAAGCCATAAAGCAGAATCTGGTTTATCCTGACGCTTAGATAATGGTATATATTTTTTTATTTTACTGTCTGAATTTTTAATTTCTACCTCTTCATCAATAATATTTAGAGGTCTATCATTATCTTTTGAAGATAATTCAATCTCCTCATTTGATAATTGACCAGAAATAATCGGATTATATCCAACAATACCTTTTGCAACCTCTCCATCAGCAATTCCTTGAACTTCTACCTCATGCAACTTACAAAAATCAGCAATTTGTTTAAATGTTAAAGATGTATTTTCAACAAGCCACACAGCTGTTGCCATCGGCATTAAAGGAGCTTTTGACATTAATTTTTTTTCTCAGATCTAAAGTTTTGAAATTTTTTATTGAATTTACTTATCCTACCTTTGTCTAAAATTTTTTGTTTACCACCTGTCCAAGCAGAATGAGATTTTGGGTCTATTTCAAGTTTTAATATTTCATTTTCAGAACCCCATGTAGATCTAGTCTCAAAATGTGATCCATCTGTCATTTCTACTTTAATGGTATGATATTTTGGGTGTATATTCTTTTTCATGGGCAGCCTTATAACAAAAATCTTTTTAAAAACAATTAAAAGTTATCGATTTTTTTTATCATTTTTTCGTAGATATTTGGATTTGCGGCTCTTATATCTATCTTATTATTTCTAAATTTATTAATATCATTTACTTTTCCACCTGCTTCTTCAATTATTATTTTCCCAGCAGCTATGTCCCAAATATTTATTTTATCATGAAAATATCCATCAAACCTTCCACATCCAACATATGCTAAATCGAGAGCTGCACATCCAGTATTTCTCAAATTAAGTTTTGGATAAATTAATTTTATACCTTCACAATTTGATGAAAATAAACATTCATCAATATTTGATTTATTTGATACTCTAATTCTATTGTTATTAAAGAAAGAACCATTATCTTTTTCAGCATAAAAAATTTCATTTTTAATAGGATCAAAAACTAGACCAGATATAATTTCATCTTCTCTTTTTAAAGCTATAGAAATTGCAAAATGTGGTATTCCATGTAAAAAATTTGTCGTTCCATCTATAGGGTCTATTATCCAAAAATTATCTTTATTTTTATTTAAAATCTCTCCTGTCTCCTCTGTTATAAACGAATAATTTTTTTTTGACTTGGTCAATTCATCGATTAAAATTTTTTCAACTCTTTTATCAGTCTTTGTTACAAAATCCTTTGGTCCTTTTTTTGAAACTTGTAAGTTTTCTAATTCACCAAAATCTCTTATAATTACTTTGGATACTTTTTCACAAGCCTTTATCATTAAATTTAAATTAGGCGATATTGAATTCATTTTATATTTTTTTTATATATTCCATTGTCCTAGTATCTAAAATTATTACATCTCCACTTTCAATAAACGGCGGAACTTGAATATTAATACCATTGGTTAATTTTGCAGGCTTATAAGATGACGAAACTGTTTGACCTTTTATTGCAGCATCTGTTGTATCAATTTCACATGTAATTTGATTGGGAAGGGTTACACTTAATGGATTTTCATTATAGAAGTTTATGGTTACCTCTAAATTTTCTGAAAGCATTTTGCTTTTTTCTCCAATTATATTTTTATTCAAATGAGTTTGCTCAAATGTTTCAGGATTCATAAAGTAGAAATCAGTTTCATCACTATATAAAAAATTATATTTTACCTCCTCTAAGATTGCTTTTTCTACTGTTTCACTTGATCTAAATCTTTCATTCAATTTAGTACTTTTAATAAGACTTTTCATCTCTACTTGGGCAAAAGCCCCGCCTTTTCCAGGTTTAACATGGCTAGTTTTAAGAACCTCCCACAAATCTTCTTTGTACTCCAAAATCATTCCAACTCTTATTTCTGTAGCATTAATTTTCATTTTAAATTTTTTATTGCTTGATGTGGTTTGTATTTTTTATTATTCCAAATGTAGCCAGAGATAGCCAAAAAATCAGCTTTATTCAATAATAGTTTTTTATAATTTTTTTCATTTATACCACCAATTGCAACAATAGGTAAATTTACTAGTTTTTTTATTTTTTTTAGTATTTGAATATTTGCTTTATGTTTAACTTTTTTTGTTTTAGTTTGATAAAAAGCTCCTATAGCGATGTAATTTGCTTTATTTAATAAGGCAATCTTTGCTAATTTAATTGAATTATGACAAGTAACGCCAATAATTTTATCTTTTATAATTCGTTTTGCATATTTTGCGTTCATATCTTTTTGGCCTAAATGACAGCCATCAGCTTTTACTTTTAGGGCAAGATAAGGATCATCATTAATAATAAATTTTACGTTATTTTTTTTACAAATTTTTATTATTTTTTTTGCTATAATAATTTTTTTTTTAATATTCTCTTTTTTTAGTCTTAATTGGAAAAAACTAATCTTATTTGACTTTAAAACTAAGTTTAATTCATAATAAAATGATTTATCTAAAATTTTAGTAGGAGATATTAAATAAATGAATTTTTTACTAGAGTTTTTCAAGATTTTCTGACCACTTTCCCTGTGCTGCCAAAGTACACATTTTTGCTCTATGATCAAATATTTCCTGAGTTCCGCTTATATTATTTATATCTTTTGACCAAAACTTAAGTGCACTTTGTTGAAGAGCCCTACCATAAGAATAAGTCATTATAAAATTTGAATTATTTTTAATATTTATTTCGTTTAGATTTGTAGTTGCCTCTATTTCTGACTGACCACCTGATAGAAAAGCAATTCCTGGTACTGCTGTGGGTACATTTTTTGTCAAACATTCTAAAGTTAGTTCTGCTATGTCCTCTTTAGAGATTTTTTCATTAGCATTAGCTCCAGATAAAATCATATTTGGTTTTAGAATTGTACCTGCTAAATCAACATTATTTAATTCTAATTCTTCATAACACTTTTTTAATACTTCTGATGTTTTATTAAAACAATCTTTCGCTGAATGATTACCATCCATTAAGACTTCGGGCTCAATAATTGGAACCATTCCTGCTTCTTGAACTAATGCAGCATATCTAGCTAATGCATGGCCATTTGCAGAAATTGATAAATCGCTTGGATATTTATCTGAAATTAAGTATACCCCTCTCCATTTTGTGAATCTTGCTCCAAGGTCATAATATTCCTTAAGCCTTTCTCTTAAACCATCCAAACCTTCTGTTACTTTCTCCTGTTTAGATCCTGCTAGTTGTTTGGCTCCAGTATCCACTTTAATTCCAACTAATGATCCACTAGATTTTATTAAATCAGGTATAGTTTTTTCATTCGATATTTTTTGCCTTATGGTTTCATCATACAATATTACTCCACCAATGCATTTTTTCATGGATTGAGACGAAAAAAGAGTTTGTCTAAAAAGTAGTCTATTAGTTTCATTAGATTGGACTTTTACTGAATCCAATCTTTTTGTCATTGTCGCTGTACTTTCGTCAGCAGCTAGAATGCCTTTACCATTTGATATTATTTGAAGAACAATTTTGTTTAATTCGGACATTTAATCTAATGCTTTTATACCAGGGAGATCTTTGCCTTCAAGAAATTCCAAAAATGCTCCACCTGCAGTTGAAACAAAATTGAATTTGTTCTTCATATTTAATGAATTAATAACTGCTACTGTATCTCCACCACCAACGACTGAAAAAATTTTATCACCTTTATTTGCAATATAGTTTGCTATTTCTGAGCTTCCCAAACAAAAGTTCTTATTTTCAAAATAACCCAAAGGTCCATTCCATAATATAGTTGAGGAAAAATCAATAATTCTTTTAATTTCTATCAAAGTTTTTGGTCCGACGTCTAATATCATATCATCATCTTCAATATCCTCCAATTCTTTATTGGTAGATTTATCATATAAATTTTTTCCAACCTTAACATCACTAGGAAAAAAAATTTTACACTTATTTGCTCCAGCGTAAGATAATATTTCTTCAATTATCTTTTCAATATTTTTTTCATATATAGAATTTCCAATATTTAATCCCTTATATTTTAATATGTTGTTTGCCATAGCACCTACAATTATAATATTATTAAATTTTGGAATTAAATTTTTAATTATATTAATTTTTGATGAAATTTTAGACCCTCCTATTATACACGTTATTGGTTTTTTTATTTCAGATGTTATTTTCTTAAGAGCATTAACCTCAGCATTAATTTGAATGCCACTATATGAAGGTAAATACTTTGTTATATTTGAAACTGAAGCATGATTTCTATGCGAACATGAGAAGGCATCATTAACATATATTTCACCAAAGCTAGCCAATTTTTCTGAAAATTTATGATCATTAGCTTCTTCTTCAGAATAAAACCTAATATTTTCTAGCAATACAACTTCATAATTTGAATTCTTAAAAATATCTTTTTTTTTTAAACTAAAAATATCTTCTTTTAGTAAATAAACTTCTTTTTTTATCTTGTTTTTTATACACAATGATATTGGTGCTAGTGAAAGTTCTTTGACTATTTTGCCATTGGGTCTTCCAACATGAGATACAATGATTATTTTTGCTTTTTTTTTAATCAAAAAATTTAAAGTAGGTATAATTTTATCGATTCGATTAGTATCTGTAATTTTTCCATTTATAATTGGTACGTTTAAATCAACTCTTAAAATTACATTTTTATTTTCAATATTTTCTAAACTTTTAATTGATCTCATTACCTGATTTTGCTTACATATTTAGCAATATCACACATTCTATTAGAGAAACCCCACTCATTATCATACCACGCTGAAATTTTTCCCATTTTACTACCGATTACATTAGTTAGCGAAGCATCAATGATTGCAGATGCATCATTGTGATTAAAATCAATTGAAACTAGTTTTTCATTTGTGATGTCTAGGATATTTTTTAGATTTTTATTAGATGCTGCTGATAAAGAATTATTTAATTTCTCAATAGTAATATTTTTTTTTACATTAAATATAAATTCTATTAAAGATACATTTGGTGTTGGCACTCTCATTGCAATACCTTCAAGCTTACCTCTCAATGAGGGTATAATCTCTCCTATTGCTTTTGATGCACCTGTAGATGTAGGAACTATTGATTGATTTGCAGATCTTGCTCTTCTAAGATCTTTGTGAGAATTATCCAATATTCTTTGATCACTCGTGAAAGCATGAATAGTCGTCATAAAACCATTTAAAATTTTAAAATTTTTATTAATAACATCTGCCACAGGAGCCAAACAATTAGTTGTACAAGATGCTGCAGAAATAATTTTATCATTCTTATTAATATTTTTGTGATTTACTCCAAAAACTATTGTTTTATCTGCCATTTTACATGGCGCAGACACTATTACTTTTTTCACTCCATTTTTTAAATATGGAGTCAGTTTATTTCTTGAATTAAATTTTCCTGTACACTCAAAAACGTAATCCACATCGTATTTTTTCCACTTAATGTCATCAATATTAGAATGCTGTGTATATGATATTTTGTCTTTATTAATTTTTATGAAATTTTGAGCCGATTTTATTTCGTAATTAAATTTGCCGTGAACAGAATCGTACTCTAATAATTTTGAACAAATTTCAGAGCTAGATCTATTATTAATATGTTTGATAATTATTTTACCTTTGTGATTTTCATAAATTGACCTCACGACCATTCTGCCAATTCTTCCCATACCGTTAATACCAACTTTTATTGTCATTTTTTTATAAATAATTTAATTTTTTTTGTAATTTTCTCACTTGTTAAACCAAAATGATCATAAACTTTTTTATAAGGAGCACTTTTACCAAAAACCTCTATTGAAAAAGTTAAGCCTTTTCCAATATATTTTTCCCAAGACATTTTTGAACCTGCCTCAATTGCAAAAGTGTTTTTGCTTTCTTTTAAGATTTTATATTTATAGCTTTTGTTTTGTTTGTCAAAAATTTCTTGGCAAGGCATTGATATCACTTTTGAATAGATTTTTTGTTTGGCCAATTTATGACTGGTTTCAATTGCAAGATTGACTTCTGATCCTGAAGCTAAAATAGTCAAATTTATATTTTTTCCAGTCCTCAAAACCTCGTAAGCTCCCATAGAGCTTTGATTTTTTTTGCTAAACCTATTTCTTATGGGTTTTAAGTTTTGTCTGGTTAAGGCTAATATGCTAGGAGTTTTGTTGCTGTTTAAAGCAATATCCCAACATTCAATTGTTTCGGTTTGATCCGCTGGCCTTAAAACATTTAAGTTTGGAATAGATCTTAAAGAAGCAAGTTGCTCTATAGGTTGATGTGTAGGTCCATCTTCGCCTAGTCCTATTGAGTCATGTGTCATTACATAAATTACCTTCTGTTTCATTATAGCAGACAGTCTTATTGAAGGTTTGCAATAGTCTGAAAAGATTAAAAAAGTACCTCCATAAGGAATAAAATTACTATGGAGAGCCAAACCATTCATTATGCCACTCATTGCGTGCTCTCTAACACCATAGTGAATGTAATTACCATCGAAGTTATTTGAATTAATAATTTTATGTAACTTAGTTTTGGTATTGTTTGATCCCGCTAAATCAGCAGAGCCACCAATTAAAGTATTTCTTTCTTTTAATATTGTTGATAAAAACTCTTCCGAGGATTTTCTTGTAGCTATAGTCTTATAATTTTTTATTGCGTCTTTTTTTTGTTTTATAATTGAATTTGAAAATTTATTTTTTGTAATACTTTTAAATTTTAGTTTGTGCTTACTAAAAGTTTTATTCCATAATTTTTCTTTTTTAATACCTTTTTCTCCAATTTTCCTCCAATCATTTAAAATTTTTCGAGGTATTTTAAATGGTTTATAATCCCAATCTAATTTTTTTCTTACTAACTTAATTTCATCTATTCCAAGAGGGCTTCCATGAGAAGAGGCCTTACCACTTTTATTTGGAGATCCAAATCCTATTTTTGTTCTACATGAAATCACGGTTGGTTTTTTTGATATTTGCGCTTTTTTTAACGCATTATAAATTTCTCTATAATTATGACCGTTGATTAAAATATAATTCCATCCATAGCTTTTAAATCTGTTTTTATAATCATCTGATACTGCTAAACTAGTGGGACCATCTATTGAAATAGAATTATTATCAAAAAGCATTATAAGATTTTTAAGTTTAAGATGACCAGCCAGACTCATTGCTTCATGGCTAATTCCTTCCATAAGGCACCCATCACCAGCCAAGACATAGGTTTTGTGATTAACTAAATTACTTCCTAATTTTTTTTTTAAAATTTCTTCCGCAATTGCAAAACCCACTGAATTTGCAATTCCTTGACCTAAAGGACCAGTGGTTGTTTCGATACCTGAGTTTGGGTAATACTCTGGGTGTCCAGCACAAATTGAATTTAGTTGTCTAAATTTCTTGATGTCCTTAAAAATACTTAAATAAAATTGTTGCAACGTCAGCCATACCCATTGGCATACCTGGGTGACCAGAATTAGCGTTTTGAACCGCATCCATTGATAAAAAACGAATAGCATTTGATAAATTTTTTTCTATATTTTTCAAAAAGTATCCTATCTAGACTTAGGTGATTCAATTTATTAATATAGATATATATATGAAAAACATTGATGAAAAAGAAAAAAAATTAATAGATACTTTAAAAAAATTAAGAGAAATAAACATTCAAGATAACGAAGAATTAAATAAAGTTGCAATTTTAAAAGATCAAAAAAATCAATTAGAAATTGAAAAAAAACAGATAACCACATCTCTCCAAAGCTTAGAAGAAGAAAACTTAAAACTTAGAAGTCAAATAAATGAATTAAAAAAGGATTACGAAACTTCAAAAAGAAAAGAAAATCAATTTAATGAAAAAATTGATGAATTAAATCAAGAAACAGATAATTTATTGGAAGAAATAGATAAATGGCAAATGTAAATATAAAATTTAATGGTAAAGAATATTTATTATCTTGTGAAGATGGTCAAGAGGAACATTTGGAAGAATTATCCTTGAGTTTAAATAAAAAATTTAATGATCTAAAATTTGATCTTGGAAATATTGGAGAGAATAAATTATTACTAATATCTTCTATAAAAGTCATGGATGAGTATTTTGAAACTAAAAAAAAAGTAGATGCGCAAAAAAAAGAGCTTCAAGAATTAAAAGAAAAATTTAAAGAATTAAAATCTTTAGTTTATAAGTACAAAGATAACAAAGAAAATGAAATTAAAAATTTAAGCTTAACACAAGAAGAACTTGAGAATGATATTGAAAACTACAAAATAAGTTATGAAAATTTAATAGACAAAGTAACTTTAGAAATAGAAGACTTTGTCAAAAAAAATAGCACAAATACTTCTGTTTCATAAAATATCAGTGTCAAAATTTAAATTAAGAAAAAAAATTATTAACTTAAGAAAAAAAAAATATTTTGAAATCAAAATAGGCAATAATATTATAAATAGTTTTCATAAGAAAATTAATCTATCAAAAAATAAAATTATTGGAGGTTATTTTCCAATAAATTTTGAATTTGATAGTATGCAAATACTAAAAAAATTTTATTCTAACGGTTATATTATTTCGTTGCCAACTATAAAAAGAAATCATCATATGGATTTTTATAAATGGAGTCCAAATGATCCTTTAACAATAAGCTCATTAGGAATTCCACAGCCACTAAAATTGAAAAAAGTATACCCGGATATAATATTTGTACCAATAGTTGCTTTTGATAAATTCAGGAACAGAATTGGCTATGGTGGTGGATTTTATGATAGATATTTAGAAAAAATTTCTCAA